>Ga0256914_1000453_pt1 | contig 40643 bp, 32 predicted proteins | sample HulkmetaG_FD_191571 | JGI IMG/M metagenome (GOLD analysis project Ga0256914, IMG submission 191571) | Hydrothermal chimney microbial communities from Main Endeavour vent field at the Juan de Fuca Ridge, Pacific Ocean - Hulk | ecosystem: Environmental > Aquatic > Marine > Hydrothermal vents ... | reverse complement strand
ATCATGCGCCCGTGTGCGCCCGCAACCCTCGCCCGCGGCTGAAGCCACGGGCTACCATTGCAAAGCCCCGCTGGGGCTGCCCCCTCAGGTGGCTGCTGCGCAGCCGGTCAGCGGGCCAGAGGTCAGAGAGTCAGAGAGTCAGAGGTCAGAGGTCAGAGGTCAGTGGGTCAGAGGTCAGAGGCCAGAGGGTCAGTGATCAGTGGCCAGTGGGTCAGCGGGCAGTGGTAAACCGCCAGCTCCTCCGTCAAAAAAGGTGTCCCGGCGAGTCTGCGACTCGGCGGGTTGACCAACCGCATCATGCGCCCATCATCGCCCCCTCCCCGGCCCTCCCCCGCCCTCCCCCGCCCGCTCATTTTCCATCGCTCGCAGGGGAGGGAGCCATCCGCGGGCAGCGCTTCGTAGTAAACCGCCAGCTCCTCCCACCGTGAGGCCCAGCCGAAACGGGGGGAGGCCGGGAGGGAGGCCAAGGCGCCCGCTCAACCGCCACCAATCTCCACCGAATCTCCAAATCCAACACAAAATACCCCCCTTTCCGCCGCCCGCGCCGGGCGCCCAACCTCCAAACCATGAACCTTGAACCGCAAACCGTGAACTGTGAACCCTCCAACCAGCAACCGGCAACGCTGACCCCGCGCCGCAACCGCTAAAAAGTCTCCATATTGTTGGCAATGTAGGGATAAACAATCGCCTTATAACTATTCCATAATGATTCAGGCGCAAGCATAACAATTCGCCAGCGCTGGTTTTCATGATTAAACACAATCACCTGCACGCGAGCCCGCTCCCCGCTTTTTAAATACTTGGTTGTTGCCTCGGAAGATTGCCCCGACAGATGAGCTATAGAAATTTTGGCCACCGCACCCCACTCATCAGGCGTTTCAATGCCACCAGGAATCAACGAAGCAATCTCGGTCGAGACAGAATTTCGGGCCTGACGCATACTCCAGCTCAGTGGCGCATTGGGCGAACCATCCAGACGGCTGATGGCGTAAAGGCTCACATTCCCGCCATTTTCACGCTTGGTTAGCAACGCAGTACGATAAGGCTGCGCATATTCTTGAAGCGTCCAATGGTCAGGAACACAAAAGCTAACACCCCATACGAAAACTGCTTCCTGCAAACCATTACACACACTAGGCATGGTAGGAATTGGCGTTGGCGTAGGAGTCTCGGCGGGCCGGGGCGGCACCGGCGTGGTTAAACTACCTGCGGCAGGTGTTTGCAACACCGGCAGCGCATGAACCTCAGTATCGACAGCTACCACACCAGTTGGCGCCACCGACACCGTTGCAGTTATTTTTGCGGCAGGAATTAGAATTTTTGAGCCCACCACCAGGTTGTTGGGATTCGGCAAGGTATTCAATGTCTGCAATTCAGCCATCGAAACATGAAACTTGCGGGCAATGCTAGAAAGTGTATCGCCAGCCAACACCGTATAAAATTGCGTTCCGGCTCTGGCAACCGGAGCCGCAGGCATTGCAGTTTTGGCCGGTTGGGGCCGAGAAGGCACCTTTAATTTTTGCCCGACATAAAGCGCTGAGGCATCCTGAATACCATTGATGCGCTGTAGCGTCGTTACGCTGGTTTTATAAACATTGGCAATGCTGTAAAGTGTATCGCCCGTTTGCACCACATAGCTGGCAAAGCTGGGAGTGGGCGTGACCGGGCGTCTGGTGGGCATCAAGGTCTTTAAAGCCTGGCGCGACTTGGGCTGCGGTGTTTGGGTGGCCGGGCGCGGCGTTGCCGAAGCCAATAGTTGCGTGTTGGTCGTGCGCTTTTGCGCGGCCATGGGCAACTTGGCAAAATAAGATGAAATCTGATTGCGTCCGGCCCAAAGCATCAGGACCAGCAAAATGGCGACGACCCAAAACCAGATAGAGCGAGACATAAGCGTGCGTAAGAAATCAAAACAGAGTGTAGTGGGGGAACAAGTGACATAAGTCGATACAAGCTTATCATGGACACGCCAACAGGTCAAGCGGACACAAGTTGTGCATTGACCAACGCCGCAGCCTCGCGATGGAGGGCGGATGGGGTGTGAGAAATGAATCCCCAAAACAGAGAAATCCCGAAGCAGCATTGCCTCGGGATTTCTCTCCACACACACATAGAAAGGAGGTGCACCGGAGAATACAAAAATATATTCATGGTGACAAGACTATTAAACCACAAATTTCAATGCCTCAGTATGATTTATATCATATTTTGGGGGCAAAAAAGTGCATTTGGTGCATTTGATGCAAATTTTTACCCCAAACAACTTTTTTGGCTTGACCTTTATGACGCTGGCCTTTATGATTCCGGCATGAAACGCCATACAGCAATGATCGAATTTTCGCTGGTTCGGCGGGCAGCCAGCAACCCCGCATTATGGCTGGTTGCAGGCATGGTTTTGCGCGGCTGGCAAATGAACAGCTTTCCGTTGCGCGAGGATGAGGCGTTGTACAGTTATTGGGCCCGCTTGGTGACTTCGGGTCGGGATGTGATGTTGGAGCGGGTGGCCGTGGATAAACCCCCTGTCTTCATCTATACCCTGGCCCGTTGGTTCCAGTGGTTCGGAGCCAGCGATGCTACGGGCCGCAGCCTGAATTGGCTCATCTCGAGCCTGACGCTGCTGGCAGTGTGGTTGGTGGCCCGACACCTGTGGGGCCCACGTACTGGCCGATGGACGTTGGCTATTTTTGCCCTGTCACCCTTTGCCATCAGCTTTGCCTCCACCGTTTACACCGACCCCATGCTCACATTGTGGATAGTGGTGGCCCTACTGGCGGCAAGCTGGCGCTGCGGGCTGCTGGCCGGTTTGGCTGTAGGATTGGCCTTTGCCACGAAACAAAGTGGCTTGCTCTTCATCCCGCTCATCGTGCTGGCCCTGGCTTTGGGGCAGGAGCCCCGCTGGTGGCCTATTCCGACTCAACGCTGGATGCAACAACTGCGCCGGGGGCGTCCATTTGTGGCCGCAGCTCTGGGATTTTATTATGTGTGGTTCAAAGTGTGGCAATGGGATGGCTGGCGCATCCTGCCCGCTGAAATTCCCGATTTCTGGACGCAATCGTGGCACAGTTACGGTGGTTTGGGCCCGGTTGCGCCCGCAGAATGGCCCGCGCGTCTGGTGGCGTGGTGGCAGGTGTGGCGCTGGTGGGGTGGCTTTGTGTCAGGAACCTGGCTGATAGCCGCGCTAAGTCTGGCGGGCCTGTGGCGATGGCGCTCTCAGCGTTCATCACAGGCAGCCTGGGCACTGCTGCTGGCGCTTTTTTCGGCGAGCTATCTGGCGCTGCATTTTTTCGTGCGCTTTCAGCCCTGGGATCGCTATCTGCTGCCACTAACGCCATTTAGCGCCATGTTGACGGCGCTAGGTGGCATTTATGTGTGGGATGCACTGGCCGCGCGGGCGCAGATTTGGCGCTGGGGCGCAGCCATCCTGCTCATCTCGGGACTGCTGTTGGGCGCGGGCCGGGCCGCAGCAGCCCAAATTCCGGTGGGCGGCGATCATGGCGCCTACGCAGGGTTGCACAGCGTAGCCGATTTTTTGCGCACGCAAACGCCCGCTGAGCATGGCGTGGTGTATCAGCGTTGGCTGGGTTGGCAATGGCAATGGTATTTGTGGGATGGTCCCCCGCAGGTTTATTGGGCCGATGCCGACATGCTACTGGCCGATGTCGCGGGGCATCGGCAGGGCTACACCCGCTTTGTGGTGTTTCCGGCTTGGCAGATGGATGAGCGGGCTCTGCTGGCGCGGGCCCTGGCGCGGGCAGAACTGCGCTTGCAGCCGCGCCTGCGCGTGCGCTCGGGCCCGCGGGGCGCTGTGCAATTCGTTGTCGATGAGATTACCCCTCTCTGTTCGTTACCCGAATCTTGCGGCAATGATGTAAAATAAAGGGTAACTGTACCGACAGCGACAGCTCATCCTTTGCCGCAAAGACACGAAGAAAAGAAAAAGTTTTGAAATGCTTGGTGTTCTTAGTGTCTTTGTGCCTTTGTAGTGATTGCAGTCGGGTTCGTTAGTCGTTACATAAAAATACCATCCAATTCATCTTGCAACGATACAGCACTCAGCACTGAACATCCCGAGTCTCGTGTCGTTTCTTATCTGAGGAAAATTTATGAAACTGAGTCATCTCTTTGGCGAAACCTTGCGCGAAGCCCCCGCCGATGCTGAATTCATCAGTCACCAGCTTTTGGTGCGCGCAGGCTACATCCGGCAACTGGGCACAGGTATTTTTAGCTATTTGCCCCTGGCCCGCCGCGTGCTGGATAAAATCGAAAACATCTTGCGGGATGAAATGAATGCCATTGGTGGGCAAGAAATGACCATGCCCGTGGTGCATCCTGCCGAAATCTGGAAAGAAACGGGCCGCTGGTACGCCATTGGCTCAGAAATGGGCCGCATGAAGGATAGCACAGGTCGCGATATGGTGCTGGCTATGACCCACGAGGAGGTCGTCACCGACCTGTTGCGGGACATCATTCACTCCTACCGCCAGCTCCCCGCGCTCATCTACCATCTGCAAACCAAATGGCGCGACGAAGCCCGGGCCCGCGGTGGCCTCATCCGTGTGCGCGAATTCACCATGAAGGATAGTTACAGCCTGGACGCGGATTGGGAAGGGCTGGATGAACAATACTGGGCTCATTATCGGGCCTACTTCAACATCTTCAACCGTTGTGGCGTTCCGGTCATTGCTGTGGAATCAGATGTAGGCATGATGGGAGGCAAACAAGCCCACGAATTCATGTATCTTACCCCCATCGGCGAAGACACCCTGGTGTTGTGCGATGCTTGCGGCAACACAGCCAATCGGCAGGTGGCCACCTTCCAAAAGCCCGAGCCGCCCACAGAAGAGCCCCTAGCCCTGCAAAAAATCGCCACGCCCGGAACCAAAACCATTGCCGATTTAGCCGAATTTCTGAACATTCCCCAAAGCAAAACTGCCAAAGCGGTCTTCATGGTGGCCACCATCACCGAGGATGAAGTGGATGTTGAGCGCTTTGTTTTTGCCGTGGTGCGCGGCGATATGGAACTGAACGAAACCAAGCTCACCAACGCGGTCAAGGCCAAAGAGCTGCGCCCGGCTCAAGAAGATGAAATCAAAGCCATCGGCGCGGAACCAGGCTACGGCTCGCCCGTGGGCATCGACCCCGCCAACATGCTGCTGGTGGTGGATGATTTGGTGGCCGCGTCTCCCAATTTGGTGGCGGGTGCCAACGAAGAAGGCTACCATCTGCTAAACACCAACTATGGCCGCGACTACACCGCTCACATTGTGGCCGATATTGTCTCGGCAGCGGATGGTTATGCTTGTCCGCACTGCGGAGCCCCCCTGCGCACCGTGCGCGGCGTCGAAGTTGGTAACATCTTCAAGCTGGGCACACGCTACAGCGCGGCCATGGGCGCAACCTTCCAGGATAAGGATGGCGAACGCAAACCGGTGATTATGGGCTCCTATGGCATTGGTGTGGGCCGTTTGATGGCCAGCGCAGTAGAGGAGCACAATGATAAATATGGCATCATCTGGCCCGTGACCATTGCGCCGTACCAGGTGCACATGGTGGCCCTCAAGGGCGGCTTCGAGGCCGCAGAGCAATTATACGCAGATTTGCAGGCCGCGGGCGTAGAAGTTTTGTATGATGACCGCAACGAAAGTCCGGGCGTCAAGTTCAATGACGCCGATCTGATTGGCGTACCTCTGCGCATTACCATTGGCGGGCGCTCGCTCAAGAAAGGTGGCATCGAGCTTAAACGCCGGGCCGCCAAAGCAATCACCCTGGTTCCCCTGGATGAGGCTGTAAATCAGGTGCAAGCTGAGATTCGGGCCATGGAAGCAGAAATCATGGACACTGTGAAGGCTGCCCGCCCTAACCTTTCGTAAAACCCTCGTTTTAACGCAAAAATACAAAAAGAGGGAGATGGTTACGACTCAGGTCGCCCGGCTAGAAACCACTAAGACACGAAGTCACAAAGGCACAAAGAAAGAAAAAGTTTTGAAATGCTTGCTGTTTTTAGTCTCTTTGTGCCTTTGTGGTGATTGAAGTCGGGTACGTTAGTCGTTACGGGAGATGAACGCTATCTGTGAGCATCTCCCTCTTTTTTCGTTCAGTCCTCAGAAGATGTCGAGACCTTCCGTTCTATCTTGTCTACCCGCACCACCATCCAGGCATAAAAGAAAGGGAGCAGTGCAGCAAAGATGAACCACTCGACCGCGTAGCCAAAATGCGCACCCGGGTCCAATTTGAGGGTGGGAGGATTGCGGAATGGGGGCGAGGTGCGCGTTTCCTCAGGGTCGGTCAGCACCACCACCAAGGGCAACAGTTTGTAGGGGAGCTGGCGCTGGATGCTGGCAACATCGATGCGAAACCACCAAAACTGCGGTGCTGCCGGGGGCTGGGCACTCTCTTCGGTGGCTTGAATCAATCCCTGAATCTCGGTAAGTTGCGGTTCATCAAAATTGCGGGCCTGCTCCGAAGTACGGACCTCTTCCGGCTTGACCCAGCCCCGATCCACCAACACAGCCCGGGAGCTGCCATCAATCAAAAAGGGCGTGACCAGATGATAGCCCATGCCTTCGCGGAAAAATTTGTTCTTGATGGCTACCTGATTGGCAAAATCAAAATGGCCGCGGGCCCGGGCCTGATGAAAAATCCGATCAGCGTATGCGTCATCAGATGCAGCACCGGTAAGCACAAAGGGCGCATCCTTCATCTCGGCCACAATACCCTCGATGTAGGCCATACGCTGATGATGCTTGCTGAGCTGCCAATAGCCCAATCCCAGCATCGCCACAAAAATCAGAAGTGCGCCCAGCGTCGAGGAGCGCCAGCGCGGCAAAAAAGGCGTTTTAAGATAAATACTCATGCCTTATTTTACCCCCAACCAGGGAGCAAATCAAAAAAGACCCACGTTGCCGTCGGTCTTTTTGTCGAGCCGTTGTGCATGACAACATTTTTTACTGCTACATGCCCTGAGTCTTTTTGACCGGGGCAGTCACCTTCATTTCGCCTGATTTCTCAAAAGTCAGCGTCATGTCGATCACATCACCCTCTTTAAGCTGATCGAATAGGCCGATGAACATGATGTGAAAACTCCCCGGTTTAAGTTCTACCGAGCCCTTGGCCGGAATAACCAGTCGCTGGCCCTCTACCGGTTTCATGTGCATGACATCATTTTCGTCGATAACCATTTCGTGAATTTCGACGACCTTGCTTACCTGCGCCTCAGCTTTGATGAGGGCGTCATCTTCGTTACCTTTGTTTTCGATGAGCATGTAGGCAGCGCCGCTGGTGGCAGCCTTGGGTGATTGCCGGGCCCAAACGCCAGATACTTGAATATCGGGGCCTTTTTTGCCGCCACAGCCACTAAGTGCCACAATCAGCAAAAGCAGGATAAGAAGAAGCGCTGTTAGCATTTTTACATTGCGTTGCATGGTACTATCTCCGAAAAAAAAGATGGGGAGGAGGGGGATGAATCAGAGCGAGAGCTTCATGTGTTGTGTCGTTAGTTTTTGGGCGTCGCGCAAAGAGGCCACCTGGCCATTGAAGCCAAGCTGAAAACGCCGGGCCTCGCTGGCATCGGCAAAGCAAAGAACTGGCGGCGTGCAGCACACCGCCACATCAGGATTAACCAAAAAGGAAGCTGTTTTAAGATTGATCATCTTGCCATGAATAAAATCAACAGCCAGGCCCGAAACAATATCATCCCGGGAATCCAGCAAGAGCAAGGCGCAATGTGGGCAACATGCCTCCAATTGGCCGCCATCCTCCAGATGCAACACCACACGGGTATGCACGCTTACCGGACGATCGCAAACTGCGCACACACCTGTTTGATTTTTGCGAGTTATCTCCGAGCGCAGCACCGCACCGCCAAAAACCTTTTCGATGAGCCCCTCTTTTGCCAGCGCGTCCAAATCCCGATGAATCGTCATCCGCGAAACTTTGAGTGTAGCACTCAAATCGGCCACCTGCACACGCCCAGTTTCCTTGAGCTTTTCTAAAATAAAATCGTGTCGTTCGATGGCTAACATGATTATTCCAAGCTGGAGAGTGATAAAAAGGTTTGATTTGTTTTACTTGGTTGCATTCTAACATAAATTGGTGCGATTCAAAAAAGTGTCTGGCGCGCAGGCATTATGCGCCCGCGTAAAGCAAAATCTTCCGCTCCGAATCGGTTGTTTCCTGAGGCATTCCCTGCTATACTGGCAGTACATCCCTCAAAATGGGCTGTACCAGTGCCATGAAATCACGATTCCCCCTCATCTCCTTTATCACCGGCCTGTTAGCCACAGGTGGACTAGCAGCGCTCATCTACACGCAGGCCCCCACGTCTCTTCTCATCGTTCTGGCGCTCATGTTGCTGCTGCTGGCGGTTTGGGGACTGACTGCGCCTGTGTGGCTCCTCTTCTTTCGGAAAATTTTGTCTCAAGAGCGCCAGCAGATGTTAGCAGGCATGGGATTGCGCTTTGGTTTGTGGAGCGGTATTTTTGTAACAACACTGACCGTTCTGCAACTCATCGGCTTTCTGGAACGGGTCTTTGTACTCACAACCCTGGCTATGCTCATGCTGGCCGAAATGTTCATCCAGCAAAAAAAAGCTGGGCAGAACAAAAGCTCTCGCAAAAGGAAAAAGCGCTGATGAGCTTGTTCATTTATGAAAAGTTGTGATAGAATGACCTCCAAACCACCGCAAATTTAACATGCGTCTCATGTGGAGGATGTTTTTATGCACGAACAAATCAAACAATTTCTAGATTACCTGAAGGCCGAAAAAGGCTATTCCAACAATACATTGGCCGCTTATCAGAACGATTTGGGGCAATATCATACCTTTTTGCAAGGATTGCCCCCTGAGCAGCGCCCGCGCGGTTGGGGTAATGTCACGCGGGATCATATTGTTTCCTACATCCTCGAAATGAAGGAACGTGAGTACGCATCCAGCACCGTGGCCAGAAAAGTCGCTGCGGTCAAATCTTTCTTCAAATTTCTCGAGAAAAATGGCCAGATTAAAGAAAACCCGGCCAAGGATATGGAAACCCCACGCGCCGAAAAGCATTTGCCTGCCACCATCTCCGCAGCAGAGGTTGATCGGCTGATGGCCGCGCCCGCGGGCGATTCGCCGGCCACCCAGCGCGATCGGGCCATGCTGGAGTTGCTGTATGCTACGGGCCTGCGCGTTAGCGAACTGGTTGCACTTAGCATCAACGATGTTGATTTGGATGCCGGTTCGGTGCGATGTCTGGGTAAAGGCAAAAAGGAGCGCCTGTTACCCATTTATGACCGGGCCCGCGATGCCTTGGCCACCTACATCCACCAGGGCCGCGCCAAACTGCTGAACAGTGGCAGCCAGGAAGATGCGCTCTTTCTCAATCGTCGCGGCACGCGCCTGACCCGGCAGGGCCTGTGGCTCATCATCAAGCGCTATGTCGAAGAAGTTGGCATCAGCGAAAATGTGACACCGCATACCTTGCGCCACTCCTTTGCCACACACATGCTCAGTGGCGGGGCAGACCTGCGAGCCGTGCAGCAAATGCTGGGGCATGCCAACATCTCCACCACCCAAATCTACACGCAGGTCACACCTGACCGCATGCGCGAAGTGTACGACGAAACCCACCCCCGGGCCTGAAACTCCTAAATGGCGTCCTCACGCAAAGACGCTAAAACCCTTGTCATCCATCTATGAAAACAAAACAATTTTCTCGCCAGGATTATCAAAACGCAGCAGCTTACATTGCCGGTCGCACCCAGCATCGTCCAAAGATTGGCATGGTTTTGGGCTCTGGCTTTGGTGCATTTGCCGATGCCATCGAAGACCCCGACATCATCCCCTACGCCGACATCCCCCACTTTCCCCGCTCCACCGTGGTGGGGCACAAAGGTCGCTTGGTCATTGGCCGCATGGAGGGCCAAACCATCTTAGTCATGCAGGGCCGAGTGCATTTTTACGAGGGCTTCAGCATGGATGAAGTCACCTTTCCTGTGCGCGTTATGCGGGCCTTTGGCATCGAAACCTTCATCCTCACCAACGCGGCTGGCGGCTTGAACCCCAACTTCCGTGCGGGCGAAATCATGCTTATCGAAGATCAAATCAATCTGCTGGGCATGATGGGCAATAACCCCCTCATGGGACACAACGATCCAGAGCTGGGCCCCCGTTTCCCCGATATGTCCACCCTCTACGACCGCAAACTACGAGAGCTGGCCATCAGCGTAGCCGCCGATGCCAACATCACGCTGCATCGGGGCGTTTATGCCGGTCTTTCGGGCCCTGCATTTGAGACCCCGGCAGAAGTGCGCATGTTGCGCCTGCTGGGTGGCGACGCCACCGGTATGTCCACCACCAACGAAGCTATTGTGGCCAAACATGGCGGCATGAGGGTGCTGGGATTTTCCGGTATCACCAACGAAGCTATCGACGCCATTGACACGCCACGAGTTACCAGCCATCAGGAAGTGCTGGATACCGGAAAACTTCTGGTTCCCAACATGATTCACCTGCTACGCGGCATCCTCAGCCGCTGGGCCGAAGTCGCCTAAACACATCCATCTGCTGACCTTTAAGCATCCATGACCGTCTTTTTGCAATTCTGGGCCGATAGCGCCCCTTACATCTACGGTGTGGTGGCGCTGGTTGGAATTTATTTTCTGTTTCGGGCTTTTTCTCTGCGCCGGGACCGTCGCACCGCGGTCTTCAAACTGGAGCGAGAAGTAGCCATGGCACGGATTTACCGGCTGTTTGGTGTGGCAATTACCCTGCTCATCATCATGGGAGCTACCTGGGCTGCCAGTAACCTGCTGCTGCCCGAAATCAGCAGTATGACTCCGGCAGGCCCGGCCACGCCCGATATTCTGGTGTTGATCGATACGCCCACCCCCACGCCCCTGCCGCCCACAGCCACGCCCACGGTTACGCCCACGCGCAAACCAAAAGCCACGCGCAAGCCGCCACCTCGTCCCAAACATACCCCCACGCCCGACATTGTTGCGCCAGCATGCCCCACCGCAGGCGTCAGCATCACATCACCGGGCGTGGGCCAAAGCCTGAACGCCCCCGTTACCATCGTCGGCAGCGCCAACATTGCCAGTTTTCAATACTACAAACTGGAATGGAGCAGCGCTGCTGCACCTGACCAATGGCACTGGTTTGCCGGTGCCGAAAATCCTGTAACCAATGGGGCTTTGGGCAGTTTTGACCCCGCCCTGGTTCCGCCCGGCTCTTATAATTTGCGCTTGGTCGTGGTGGATAACACCGGCAATTTTCCCACTCCTTGTGTCGTTCAGGTTCTTGTTCCTGGATCATGAGCACGCGTGCAGCGCGGCAATTTTTGCTAATACTTGCCTTTCTTCTGGTCACCAACGGCATTGCCCGGGCGCAGGATTCGGGCGCCTGGCAAATGGCTGATGGCCCAGTTGCGTTTGTTACCCATTTGGTGGCAGACCCAACCTCGCCCGACTTCCTCTTTGTTTTCATCAGCAACAGTGTCCAGCGCAACCCCGATCAAACACAAACCACCCAGGGACAGGCCATTAGCACCTGGGCGCCTTATTTCAGTGTCGATGCCGGAGAACACTGGCAACCAGCCTCCAACGATTTAGCGGGGTTCCGGCCCACCGCGGTGACCATAGTCGAGATGAACCGCGGTACGAGCATCTGGGTGGGAACAGAAAAGAACGGTGTCTGGCAAAGCAAAAATGGTGGACGTACCTGGTGGGCTGTTGAGATTTCGGGCCTAAAAAAACAAAAAGTCATCAGCATTGCCCAGGATGCCCGCCAACGCCTGCATCTGCTAACAGTGGACAATCAGCGCAACCCTGTTACACATCTTTACACCAGCTCCGACGAAGGGCAAACTTGGCATCATCACCAACTGCAAAGCGCCAGCAACGCCCCAACCTGTCAACTCATCACCGACCCCATCGATGGCAACCAGCTTTATTTGCTAACACAAGGCCACCTGCTGCTTTCGGCTGACGCCGGCTTTAGCTGGCACGAGGCATCCTTGCCAGCCGAAACAACGCTGGCTGGCGACATGGCACTGGCTCCCGATCCTACTCAGCGCGGACGCCTTTATCTGGTGCGCCGCACCCAGCTAACCGGGGGACAACCGCAGCTACTCAGCTTTGTTTCGGTGGATAGCGGAAAGACCTGGCAAGCCCAGCCCACGCGCTTCATCTCCCTGGCAGGCGCCAACGCCACCATGACCCCTGTACCTCTGCATCTGGCTGTAGACCCGCTGGCCCGACAACGCCTGTTGCTAAGCACCAACGCCGGACTGTGGCTTTCGGAGGATGGGGGCAAAATCTGGCGGGCCGCGGGCACAGCCCTGGCTGGCGTTCCCATCAGTGGCCTGACCTTTAATCATCGACACAAAGGCCGCTGGATTGCCGCGGGTGCGGGGGGAATTTGGCGTACCGACAGCGCCGGCGGAACCTGGCAAGACATCTCTCCCGGATTGCCACCGGCCAGCAGCATCCGTCAGCTTCTCTCATTTACTCCTGAATACAGCACTCTGCTGGCCCTGAATCGTGGATTTTTGCCCGATGACACCTTGTTGCAGCCATTGTGGCGCAGCGAAGATGGCGGCCAAAGCTGGATGCCCGCGCGACGTGGTCTCGAAGGTCTGCATCTGCGCCAACTCATCCCCTATCCCCACGATGCCCAAACCGCGTTCATCCTCACCGATGAAGGCATTGCCCGCACCGACAACCAGGGCAAAACATGGATTCATCGTCCCGTGGCAGCTTATCCCCTGGCGCTGGCTGCCGACCCAGCCGCGGCCAATCTCTATTTGGCCACAGCCCAGGGCTTGCAACGTTCCATGGATAAAGGGGATTCCTGGACGCCTGTTTTTGAGCAGGGTAGCGTGGTCGCAGTGACCGTAGACGTGGCCAGCGTCATCTCGCTAGTAACTTATGATGATGCAGGCCAAATGGTCTTGTGGCAATCGCAAAACCTGGGCCTAACCTGGCATCAGGTGGCACCGCTGCCTGAACAAGGCGCTATCACCCTCACCGCACATCCACAACTGCCCAACTTCCTTATCCTGACAGCACCGTGGCAAGGTATTTATGTTTCGGTAGATGGTGGTCTGCATTGGAGCCGTCGCGATACAGGCATTCCCGTGCCTGCGCGTTGGCGCGGGGGCGCCCCCGAGACCCCTGCCGCACCCAACATTCTGGCCCTGTTCATCGACCCGGAGACCGGTTTGTGGTGGGCCAGCCGTGATGGCGGTGGGCTTTATCGCAGCCGGAACAATGGCTCTCGCTGGGAAGATGCTGCCGAGGATTTGGGCGATACACTCATCTACAGCTTTGCCCGGGGCCCGCAAGATGTGGTTGCAGGCAGCTCAAATCTTGGTTTGCTGCGCCGCCAGGCCAGTCCGCCGCACACATCCCCGCCCGCAGATATAGATGCCCGCATCGAGATTTTTTGGCCCCACGATTTTGCACCTGTCAGCACGGCCAGCCGCGCCAATCTGGGCTTGCGCCTCTACCGGAATCACAGCCTTGAGCCGCCACCCTGCGCCTGGACGCCCAATGTGCTACTTTTTGTGGCCAAAGATGCACAACCTATGCGGCGGCTGGGTATGCCTGAGCATCGGGTCATGCAAACGCATCCCTTCCCATTTTGGACCATGAACGATGTGGATGTGACCTGGGCCAATGAACCGGGCCACCAGCTCATCTACATGGCTCAGGTTGCGCCCGGTCAGGCCACTAGCAACGCATCGGTGTGGATTCATGCCGACGACGCCCGCACCTTTTTGCCTAACCCGCCCAGCCCCACAGCCCTGGCCGCGGCGGGCGTCAGCGAAATTGATGGTGTTATTCTGCGAGCCTGGCCCCACGATGCCGCTGGCCACTACGCTCCGCCCGAGACCGCCCCATTGGTCAACATCACCGCCACACTCTTCCAGCGCGAAACCCAATTGGCACTAATGCCTGCCGACCTGCCCCCGCGGGTGTGGCTGGTGGGCGCACTGGATAATCAGATTGGGCGCAGGCTGGCGGTGGGCAAAAAACGAAGCATTGTCGAAAAGGGCCTACGCTACACCCTTTACGATTTCAACGACATCGATGTTTCGCTGGCCCGCAACCCCGAGCATCACTGGACTTTCTGGCTGGAAGCCCCCGAAGCTGATTTAACCAGCAATGTGTGGGTTCATGGAACCGACGCCCGCACCATTGCTCCGCAAATTTCGGAACCCATTGTCGGTTGTCAACCCTGATATGTTTTTCACTGCCCTTTTAATCACCCTTTTGCAAATTTTGGTGATTACGCTGCTCATCGTTTGGTGGGTGCGCTGGTCTCGGCGCGGACTGGAGTGGGTCACAGTATGGCTTTTTATGGCCATCGGCATCAGCTATCTTTCCAGCTACCTCTTTCGTGTGCCCCCGCATCAGGTAAGCTGCGATGGTCTGTGCGCAGGTTGGCGAGGCTTTCCCTTTCATACCCATTTTGTGGGCATGGCAGATGAGGTGTTTTTTCAGCCGGTTTCGTTTGTGCGCAACGTACTTTTTTATTACGTGGTCATTCTGAGTTTTACGGCAGTGATCATCTGGCTGGGCCAATGGTTTCGCTGGCAGCGGCGCCCATGGTGGGCTCGCATCCTCTTCATCCTGGTGGTGATAGTGATGCCTTTGGCCACAATGCCCTGGTGGGTATCGCCACCGCAACCGCAGGTCTCAGGCCCAGAACAACGTCTTGCCATCAATGCCGCCCGCGATTGGCGCTGGCAACTGCGGCTGGATAGCTTCATGCACCGTCGTCTGGCGCTGGAAGATGTGCGTCCCATGCCCGATGATGAGCATCAGCGCGTTTGTTTTCGTGTTTACACCTGGTTTTACCTGCCCTACGCCCACGCCTACGTCAATCTTGAACCGGAGGGGGTGCGCGCCATCGATGGCGCCAATATCCCTCTCGCTCAATCCTGCTGGGAGCAATGAGCTATTTTTCGCTACCCGGCCCCTCATCCAGCTTCCCGCCGGAGGTTTCTCCATGACCAAAAATACAGCACTTCTTCTCATCCTTTTGGCAGCCTTGCTCTCTTGCTGCGCTGTTTCATCGGTGTGCGGAGCAGGATTTTACATCTATCGCTCACTGGAAGAAACCGGCTTGCTGGAAATGCTAACCCCTACCGCGGTAGTCATTGCCGATACGCCCACGCCCAGCGGGCCCACGGCCACGCCCTTCCCCTCCCCAACACCCGCTCCGGGCGCAACACCTATTGCCCCCCTGCCCGACACCGAAACCATGCTACGAGAGGCGCAAATCCCACCCAATGATCCCATCGACCTGGCCCAGCGCCTGCGGCCCGAGTTGGGCGCGGTGCAGCGGGTGGTCAACGCCAATCCCCCCAGCTACAACGTGGGCGACATCCTGCCATTTTGGGTAAGCAACAGCGATACCGACGACAACTGGCAAATCGATGCAGAACTGGTGGTCAAGGGAGAGCATGTGTACATGTGGCGCGAGGTGGGGTCCAAGGTCAAAACCAAAGATTTACGCAAGGCAGCCGAATTTTTCGATGACAAAATTTACCCCACCAACCATGAATTTTTTGGCAGCGAGTGGTCGCCGGGCATTGATAACGATTTGCGGCTGCATGTGTTGCACGCCAAGGGCCTGGGGAGCAGCATAGCCGGCTATTACTCCTCAGCAGATGAAATTCCCGCCATCATTCATCCCTACTCCAACGAAAAAGAGATGTTTTACATCAATGTCGATAACAACAAGCCGGGCTCCGATTTCTACAATGGCACGTTGGCGCATGAATTCCAGCACATGATTCACTGGTATCAGGATAAAAATGAGACCACATGGATGAATGAAGGCTTTTCGGAATTGGCCTCAGAGCTTAACGGCCTGGGGCGCACCAGTGGCACTCGGCCCGATGTGATTTTCTCGGGCGAGCCAGACACCCAGCTCAACACCTGGCCCGATAGCATCGACACCTACATCCATTACGGCAACAGCTATCTCTTTGTTAGATACTTCCTCAGTCGTTTCGGCGAAAAAGCAACCCAGGCCTTGGTAGCCAATGACCTCAACGGCATCGAGGCGGTGGATGACACGCTGCAACAGTTGCAATTGGGCCTCAGCGCCGAAGATTTCTTTGCCGACTGGGTAGTAGCCAATTGGATGGACAGTCAGGGGTGCAAAGATGAGCGCTGGTCGTATCCTGATTATCAGGTAGCAGAAATGGCCACCGCAGTTGATTTTAACGCACTGCCCGCCAGTGATACAGGCACCGTGCATCAATATGCCACCGACTACATCACATTTCCAGAATCAGACACCTTGACCATTACCTTCGAAGGCGCAAAAACCACACAACTGGCTGCCACCAATGCCCACAGTGGCGATTGGGCCTGGTGGAGCAACCGGGTGGATGAATCGGACACCCGCCTCACCTTCCCGGTAGATTTGAGCCAGACCGATGCGGCCACGTTGCACTTCTTCACCTGGTACGATATCGAAGCGTTGTGGGATTACGCGTATCTCGAAGTCAGCGAGGATGGCGGCAAAAGCTGGAAGATGCTGGAAACAGAGCGCACCACGCTGGAAAATCCCAATGGCAATGCCTACGGGCCCGGTTACACCGACAAAAGCGCGGGCAGCCATGCCGCCTGGGTAGAGGAGCAAGTGGATCTTTCGAGCTACGCGGGCCAAAACATCCTACTGCGCTTTGAATATGTGACCGACGCCGCAGTGACCCAGCCAGGCATGTTCATCGACAGTGTTTCTATTCCCGAGATTGGCTATTTTCAGGATTTCGAGCAGGGGGCGGGCGATTGGCAGGCCGAAGGCTGGCTGCTGACCAACAACATCTTGCACCAAAACTGGCTGGTACAGGTCATCGAGCCGCTGCCGCACGGCCAAGTACGGGTGCATCATGTGCCGGTAGATGCCGACGGGCATGGCGAGCTGCATCTCACGGGCATCGAAAGCAAGGATGATTTAATTTTAGCCATCTCGGCGCTGGCTCCAGCCACAGTCGAGAGCGCTTCATATCAATTTGAGATCAGCCCATGAGCCCCACCATTTATCGCAATCCCTACACCATTGGCGGCTGGGTCAGCGGACGGCGCTACTACGGCCACACCGATTTGCGACAATACATCCTGCTGGGCTCCGATAACTACATTTGGGTCATTGGCTCGCGGCGAGTAGGCAAAACCTCGCTTTTGCGGCAATTGGATCAGCAGGGACGCAAGGATTATCTGCCCATTTATTGGGACATGCAGGGCTGCACCACTGCTGCCGAGCTGCGGGATGAGCTGATGTTTGCGCTGGAAGATCGCAGCGAGGCTTTGCAGCGGCTGGGCGTCAATCTTGCGGCATTGGCCCAGGATGACGCAGCCAATATGTTGCGCAAAGTCTGCCGCCAGCTCGAAAAGCAAGAAACCCGCGTCCTGCTGCTCATCGATGAGCCGGAAGCACTGCTGGCTATTGTGCAAAAAGAGGCGCCAGCCATCCAGCGTTTGCGGGCTGCATTTCAGCGCCCGGCCAATTTGCGGGTGGTCATGGCTTCGACCAAATCATTGGCGCGCCTGCACGAGATGACCAAAAATTGGCCGACATCGCCCTTCCTTTATGATTTTGCCCCCCTCTACATCAGCGCACTTAGTCCCCAGGATGCCGAGGAGTTGGTGCGCCAGCAGCAGCGCAGTCCGGTGCAGGTCAGCCGGGATGCCATTCGGCGCATACACCATTACACGGGGGATCAACCCTATCTTTTACAACGGCTGTGTTACCAGCTTTATCGCTCTGATCACAGTTTGCGGCTGCCGCGCAAAAAGGATATTGCTGTTGATTCTATGCTGGCTTCGCTGTTCCGGCTGCAATTTCAGCATCTTTCGTCTACCGAGCGCAAAATCTTGCTGCACCTGGTGCGCCAACCTGATGATGCTGCAGGTATTGCCCGGACTCTGGGGCAGCAAGAGTCTGCCATACGCATGTATCTTTACGTGATGACCAGTTTAGGCTATACTCGTTTGGTCGATGGCGGACAGCTTGGCATCGGCAATGCTTTCTTTCATCTGTGGTTGGCTGAAAACTTCGCCAATCTTTCGCCCGAGGGCGCCGAAATCAGCGATGCCTCGGTGCAAGAGATGGCGCAGGCCGGTTTGCAAGAGCAGGTGGTCTATTGGCAAGAGCAGTTGCGCATCTACCGCGAGCGTCTGGGACGATTACAGGTAGCTGCGGCCCGTCATGGCACTTCGCCGCCCGAACGCCTGCAAGCCACCATTCAGGAACATCAGCGTCAAATCAAGGACCTGGAGCGCAAAATCGATGCGTATCATTTATCCCATGGCTAACCCCTGCTGCGTATTTCGATGAATGGTGAAAACGATTCGGCACTATTGCAACCACCGATGACACAGATTTCGCAGATTTTTTGTTACTACTAAGGTCGCCCGGCTAGAAACCACTAAGACACGAAGCCACAAAGGCACAAAGTTGGTGTTCTTAGTGTCTTTGTGCCTTTGTGGTGATTGAGGTCGAGTACGTTAGTTGTTACGAATAGTTACCATTTTAAATTCACATCATCACCGACTTACAAAATTGATTGCAAACGACTTGCACCCAAAAATCTCACAAGGACTTTACTATGAACGTCCCATTGGTTGATCTCAAAGCGCAGTACCAAACCATCAAACCTGAAATTGACGCAGCGATCCAGCGTATTGTCGATAACACCTCGTTCATCATGGGCAAGGAGGTTTCGCAGTTCGAGGAGGCTTTTGCCGAGTATTGCGGAGCCAAGTATGCCGTGGGGGTTTCCAGCGGCACAGGTGCGCTCTTTTTGGCGCTGCTGGCCCACGATGTTGGCCCGGGCGATGAAGTCATCACCACGCCTTTCACCTTTTTTGCCACGGGCGAGGCTATTTCGCAGGTGGGGGCCCGCCCCATCTTTGTGGATATCGATCCTGTCACCTATAATATCAATCCTGCACTCATCGAGGCTGCTATCACCCCCCGCACCAAGGCGATTATGCCGGTGCATCTTTATGGTCAACCCGCAGACATGGCGCCCATCAATGCCATTGCCCGAAAGCATAATCTCGTCGTCATCGAGGATGCAGCGCAGGCTCATGGCAGTCTGTATCAGGGACAGCGAGCGGGCGTATTGGGCGATTCAGCCTGCTTCTCCTTTTATCCCAGCAAGAATTTGGGCTGTTATGGCGATGGCGGGGCAGTGGTGACCAATGACCCCGAGGTGGCGCAGCGGGTGTCCAAGTTGCGCAATCATGGACGCATGACCAAGTATGAGCATGACCAATTGGGTTACGGCCACCGTCTGGATGCCATGCAGGCCGCGATTTTAGGTGTAAAACTGCCTTATCTGGATAGCTGGAATGCCGGGCGGCGGGAGCGGGCCGCACGTTATGCCACCTTGCTGGCAGATTTGCCCGTTGTCACGCCCCAACATCTTGCCGAAACCGAGCCGGTGTACCATTGCTACACCATTCGGCTGGATGCCCGCTACGATCGGGATGCTGTGGTCAAGCACTTGAATCAGGCCAATGTCGGCGTGGGTGTGCATTATCCCATCCCCTTGCATCTGCAACCGGCCTATCGTTCGCTGGGCCTGGAGCCAGGCAGCTATCCCGTTTCGGAAGAGGCCTCGCATCATGTCTTTTCCTTGCCCATCTACGCCGAACTCAGCGACGAGATGATGGATTATGTGGTGGCGACGCTGCGCGAGGCGTTGTAAAGGCTGCTGCCCAGATGGTCTCTTGACCTATTTTGCGACTTTGTGAGAAATTATTTTCAGCTCGGTGGTCTAAAAGCTCACAGGCAAAGTGCATGCCCGCTATTCATGCTTTGCCTCCTCACTTGGCAATCAGCTCGATATCTGCGGCCTGGCTACGATAATTGTGTCCGCTGGCATAAATTTTCAGGCTGGTGACCCGGGCCGGACGTGGAAAGGTGTCGCTTTGCATAAAGTCGGGAGATTCATAGGCGAACCACACCAATGCCGGAATCTTCTCACCATCACGCAGGGGCCAGTTTTTTTCCGGGTCCTGAATATAAAATCCATGGGTCCAGAATTGCGGTGCGCCACTAACATCGATGAAGTCAATGCGCACCATGAGCGGAAATTCAGAAGATTGAATGCCGCCACCAGGCAAACTTTGATGAATCAAACGGGCGTCCATGCGAAAAATAAGGCTTTCGGCATCCAGCACATCGGTATCAATTTGCTGGATGATGGCAGTTTCGCTGTGCAATTTGGCATCCTCGCCCTGACTATCCCGCTGAAAATAAGCAGCCCTGCGCCCGCCAATGCTCACCACATCCACTGTACCAAAGGTCACATGGCTCAAATCTCGGGCATCGACGCTGCTGTCCATTTGCCAGGCATTCGTCAGGGGCTGGCTAAAATCACCATTTTTAACGAGATTTTTATCCGCTGCTTGCGGGGCCTCGGGGGGCTGCCCCAGGACGATGCGGGTGCGGCGTCCCTTGCTTAGCACCACCACCCGATTTTTTGCCTCGACAGTGACTTCGCCGCTGCGGGTAGTGACTTCGGTGTTTTCGTTGCTAACGGCAATGGCTGCGCTGCCATCGTGAATGCGAATGCTGCCTTGCGGTGTTAGCACGATGACCTCCATGGCCCGCTGTCCGGCATAACCTGTGGTCACTCGGGCCCGCCCCGACAATAGTTTGATGACAACTTTTCGGGCGCTTTTGCTGCGCTGAAAACGTGGGCGTCGGGCGCTGACCAGCTCGATTTCGCTGTTGGTGCGCAATTGCACCGATGCCAAGCTATCAGCAGCCTCGGGTGAATCAAACAGGATGAGATTGGCCCGAGAATTTTGGTCGGTGCGTACTCGATCCTTCTCTCGAATTTCGTTGGTGTTCAGTACCGCCAGCGGCTCATTATTTTTGGCTTGTAGCACCAAAGTCGTGCCCACCACCGCCTCGACGCGGGCGGTCATGGGGCGCGTGGCATGATGCACATACCACCGCACTCCCAAGGGGCCACCTGTGATCAAAAGCAAAAAGATGGCAAACGCCAACCACAAAATCACCCAGGCCTGTCGCCCGACATGCTCATAGGTTGATGTAGATGAAGTGGAAGTGGGAGCCATAACGTGTTCAACCAATACGGAATCTCGTAAACTCGTTGGTTGCTGGGCCCCATTGTACATCGACTTGCTGCACATAGGCCAGTGTTGGCCCCTGGTGCAAATGCCGCAAAAGCTGCTGCAACGCAATTTCCGGGCCCTGAGCTATTACATGCACATGAGGCTGCGGCGTGTATTTATTGCGGGCAAATCCCACCAGCCCCAACGACAACGCGCGGTCTCGCACAAAATTGCGAAAACCAACACCCTGCACGCGGCCGTAAATGCGGGCCTCAAGACGGCGGAGAGCTTCGTTCATGCTTCTGCGGCCTCTTCGTAGGCGGCTCGGGCCCGTTTCAACCAGATGCGGGCATCCTTATCCCGCGGATTTGCCCGAATGGCAGCCTCGAACCAATGAATGGCTTGCTCCCAATCTTTGCGTTCGGCGTGAATGAGCGCCACGTTGTAATGGGCACTTTCTGCCACCGGATTCAGCTCGATGGCCCGCAAATAAGCCTCGATGGCTCGATCTTGCCGCTGTCGGGTCGAAAGTGGCAACCTTCCCAAAATTGCAGCAGCAAAATTCAGCCACAGCTTGGCATTTTCAGGATGCTTCTTCACGGCATTCTCTAGCAACTTCTCCGCTTTATCCCACTGGCCCGAAAGAATCATGCCAGCGCTCAGCGTAACAAGAATATCGGCATCATCAGGATAAAGCGCATTGGCCTCGCGCAAAATGGTGATTGCTTCGCCAAGGCGCCCGGCATTCAGCAATCGCACGCCCTCGCTTAGTAATTGATAGGCCCGTTGGCGGGCTGTTGGTTTAGGCTGTTGTGTCATGGTTATCGCAAAAAGAAAAGCAGGATTGGAAGTGTAATCAAACTAGCCAGCGTGGTCATTAGCACCGCACCCGCCGTAAAATCGGGCGCAGCATCAAACTCGTTACTGATGACAATAGTGTTCACAGCGGATGGCATGGAGGCTTGCAGAATACCCACCGAAAATGCGGGCCCGGTTAATCCAGTCAGCATGGCCAAAACCAATGCCAGCAACGGACTCGCCAGCATGCGTAAAGTAGTCAGCCGCAAAACAGGCTTCAAGTTCAGGCGCACATCAGTCTTGGCCAAAGACATGCCCAAAACCAGCAGAAAAACCGGAATCGCCGCTTTGCCAGCCATGTCCAACATGTCCAGCATAGACCCGGAGGGGGCAATATGCGTCAGGCGACTAAACAGGCTCAGACTAATAGCCAGAATGATAGGCTGCCTGATGGTGCGTTGCAACGCGGTCAAGCTATCGGATTGCCCGTTGATCGCCAGGTAAATGCTGGTGGCCCCGCCGATAACGGTATTGAACATAAAAAAGAGCAAGGCATAAGCAAAGCCCACAGCTCCAAAGGCAAAAAGATTCAGAGGCAAGCCATAATTGCCATTGTTTAGCTGGATGTTGGTAAAGATGAAGGCGCTGGCCAGGCCACCCTCATAGCCCGCTCTGCGAGCCAGACCGTAGGCTGCCAGCCCCATGAGCAGCATGTTCAGCGCTGCAAACAGAATGATGCGCCCGGCAATGCTGGTATCAATATCCATGCCCAGAATCGATGTATAAACCAGGCAGGGAGAAAGGACGAAGTAAACGATGCGATTGATATTCTTGGGCTCGACACCCACTTTACGCTGCAACCAGAAGCCAGCGCCCGCCATAAGCACGATGGGGGCCAGCACCTGGAGCAAAATATCGGCCAGAGCCTGCAACGAATGCCATGCCATCAGTGACGATAACCCTCATCATCAAGCAAATGACGCAGCTCCTCATTCAGCGGATCTTCGTAAAAATCTCCCCACATGGTTGTTGTATCCAAATCATCCTCATCCTCTTCTGTCTCAGGCTCAATGCCCAGAACCGAGTGAATCAGGCCAGAAAGATTTCCAATTCCAGAATAAAGGTACTCCAGCGCCATTTCGGCAACCTCAGCTTCCGCTTCGTCGTCAGATTCTAGTGTAAGTTGCAGCGCTTGCTTTGCTTTATCGCCACCGATTTGCCCCAAGGCCTCCAGGATGGCAAAACGGACTTCGCTATCCTTCTCGACATCCAGCATGGAAATGAGCGTATCCAGTAGGCTTTTGGCTTCCAGATTCCCCAGCGCCCGCGCGGCTTCCATGCGCAAAGCGGGGTTTTCTTCGCCCAGCGCCTTTTGCAGATAGGGAAGCCATGCCTGGTCGATATGTTGCCCCATGGCAAACAGGGCACTGATGCGCATCAGCTCCGATTCATCGAACACAGCATTTTCGATGAGGCGCTTTACACCGGGACGGCTGGAATAGGACAAACCCTCCAGCGCCCGCCGCCGCACTTCGACATGCTCACGTTCTTCGTGGAAGGTTTGCCAAAGCGCTTCCACCATTTCATCGGTATGCGTTCCTGTAATTTCGTCCAGCTCAGCCATGAAGATGAGTCGGCCCAGCGTCATGGCCGCTGCGGCGCGCACATCTTTATCGGCATCTTCGTGCAGCATCTGCATAAAACGAGGTAGATGACGCAAACCAGCCTCTTCCCACAAGCCATCGACGGCAAGGCGCCGAATGCGTGGATCGTTGTCGTCCAGTAACCAATCGAAAATTTTGGTAAAGGATTGGGTGGCGTCATCCTCGGCTATGGCAGCCATTGCGCGGGCCAATTCATGCCGACGTTGGCCCGAATAATGCTGCCACGCCTCCTGGAATTGCCCCAACTCCGACGCCGACAGATCGGAAAGATTTTTCAGCAATACAAAACTGAGCGGGGTGGTATCATCACCTAATTGGTTGAGCGTTTTCTGAAGTTTTTTTTGCATGATAGTGAAAGTTGAGGTAACGACTAACGTATCCGACTTTAATCACCACAAAGACACTAAGAACACCAAGCATTTCAAAACTTTTTCTTTCTTTGTGGCTTCGTGTCTTAGTGGTTTCTAGCCGGGCGACCTTAGTCGTAACAAGTTGAGTCTTGGCGGCCTAATCGCTGACCATACTCGCAGCCCATTAGTTCCAGTAAAATGTCCGTTTCTCGCTGGGGCGCGAGATGGGAATGAGCTGGAGGGAATCACCGCTGCCTGTGACCATAGCCGCCTGGATGTACCAGACATAGCCACGCCCGAATTGCTGCGGCGCTTGCCCGAACAACCAACCAGGAACCCGGAATTGCCTTACATCGCCCACGGGCTCAGCCATGCGCCATTCCACTTGGCCCGGGCCGGTTATCACGCCAATATGCACCACGTATTGGGCCCCGGCAGGTAGGCCCATGGGCAAAGGCTGCCAGATGAAGATAATCTCAGCATCGGGCCCGCTGGCTGATGAATTATTGCCCGGATCGATGATGACCGGTGCGGGCAGGGTGATGCTGGGGGTGGCGGTGGCTGTGGGTTTGGGTGTTTTGGTGGGGCGTCGCGGTGTAGCCGTGGGAGGCACATAATTTTCGGGCGGTATTTTTAGCTTCTGTCCCACGCGGATGGTGGTGGGGTCTTTGATATTGTTGTAGGCAGAGAGGGCAGCAATGGTGCGATGCACCTTTTGGGCGATGCCGCTCAGGGTGTCGCCAGCCTGCACCGTGTAAACATTTGATTGCGGTTTGGCGGTGGGTGTCGGCGTGGCAGTGGGTGTACTGGTCTCAGTAGCTGTAGCGGTAGCGGTGGCGGTGGCGGTGGCTGTAACGGCACGAGTAGCAGGCACTTCAGGCGTAGCAGTATCCCGGGGGGTGGAAGTGCTGGTGGGGGGTGGGGTGGTCTCGGGTAACGTCGTGGGGATGGGTGTGGGGGGGACGGCTGTGGGTTGGGGCAAGACCGTGGCGGTGGCAGTGGCAGGCACGTTGGTGGGGTTTGGCACCAGTGCCGGGGTGGCCGCGGTAGCCACATCCCCCACCTGTGCTGCGGGCGTGATGCGCGGCGGCAGCAGATGCGCCAGTCCTCGGCCTGCTCGCAGCAATTGTTGTCCTCCATGCCCGAACAGCAGCCAAATTCCCAGCAAAAGCACCAGGCTCAGAAGCACCACCATTTTATCGGCACGCCAGGGCTTAAGCTCGCGGCCACAGTGCGGGCAAAGTGTCAGGCCCGCGTCGGCCCGATGCAGGCAGTGACTACATCGCACATGGCGGGCGGTTCGGGGTGTGGGCGCACCGCAGGTAGGGCAAATAACGTGGCCTTCGGGAATATCTGAGCTACAGCGAGAGCATTGTTTGGCCATAAGGAGGAGGATGGGAATGTTTTTGCATGAACGACACGAGAAACTGGATGAAAACCTGGCTGGTTACTTTCGCGCTTTATTATACCTGATGTGTCAACCAAGGTTAAAGCCCGACTAGTGCTTATATTTGACTGATGGTCACAGTTCACCACTTGTCAGAGAGAACCTCCAAGGTCACAAAGGCACAAAGACACTAAGAACACCAAGCATTTCAAACCATTTTCTTTCTTTACCCAATGTGCAACTTTTTATGACGCATCAACGGGCTTATCAAGCATCTTCTGCTTAAGTAGCTGCGCATTTGAAACTTGAAAAAAGTGCCTGTGCATGCAGACGAACATGGACGAAAACAGCATCTACCTTCGTCTGTTTGCGGAACAGTAGATTAATGCATTAGCGCCCGCTTTTTAGAATGGAAAAGTCACACATCAGGTGGAAAGAACTGTTTTGGCTTCCGACCCCGCCGCGGCTGATTACTGCTTACAACGCCTCCGCCGAAACCTCCAACCAGGCCCGGCCCCAATCATCTTTGCGCCACACGCCCGCCAGTGTTACCGGCTGCCACAGACGCGGCAGGGGCACAGAGGCATCCGCAGGAATGGCCAGCACATAGGTTTGTTCATCACCAAAATAAAAACCCTCTCCTCCGGTCCAGCCGGGCATGCGTACGCCCGCAACGCGCATCATGCGCCCGGGTTGGTCCATGACCTGTGTCAAGGTGTGCACTCCGGCGCGGGGCTGCATCAGTGCCAGGGGATGCTGGCTCATGGGAAATCCCAAAACCTGCTGTTCCCAAGCCAGACGCTGTTGTCCACTCTCCGGCTGAATTGCTTCTCCGGCAAAATCAAAGGCCAATTGCAGCGCACCTCGCCGGGCTCCAGGCAATTGCGCCAACAAAGCGCTGCGACTGGCTCCCAAACCATCCAGCGCGCCACACTGAATCAGATGCTCGATTTCACGATGTTGCAAGGGCACGCGTGCCAGTAAATCCCCCAACGAATGAAAAGGCCGCGCAGCAACAATGGTCGCTATTGCCGATGAGCGTAAATCTCGCACGTTCGCCAGGCCCATCCATAACACCGGCTGACGCTGCCGAAAGGCCAGGGCAAAACGGCGCTGACTATGATTGACATGCGGTGGACGCACCTCGATGCCCAAACGTCTTGCTTCGGCCATGTAGATGGCGGGATGATGAAAGCCGCCCCGCTCGCCCAGCCGTGCAGCCATGTATGCCGCGGGCCAGTGCGCCTTGATGTAGGCCGAGCGATAGCTGACATCGGCATAAGCGGTGGCATGGCCCTGATTGAAGCCGTAGCCAGCAAAAGCTTTGACCTGCTCCCACAAACGCCGCGCCTGCTGCTGTGTCAGCCCCGATTGCTGCTGGCAGCCGCTAATAAAAGCCTGCTGCAAAGCATCCATCTCTCGGGGCTTGAATTTGCTCATGCCCCGCCGCAATTGATTGGCCTCTTGCCAGCTCAGGCCTGCCACCTCGGTAGCCACTCGCAAAATCTGCTCTTGATAGATGAGAACGCCCTTGGTATTTTTGAGTATGGGCTCCAGCGCAGGATGCAGATAGCGCACCCGCTCTTGTCCCCGATAACGACGCACAAAGGTGGCAGCCATGCCTCCCATGGCCGGGCCCGGCTTGAACAACGCATTGGCAATGGCTAAATCGGCCACGCTCTTGGCCCGCAATTTGCGCAATGTACGTTGCGCACCACTGGATTCGCACTGGAATACGCCCACGGTTTCGCCCCGACTCAGGATGCCCGCGGTGGCCTTGTCGTGGGCAGGAATCTCCTCCAATTGGAACCCGGGCGCATAAAAACGGCGTACCCACTGCACCGCAGCATCCAACACCGAAAGCGCTCGCACGCCCAGCAAATCCAGCTTGGTCAGGCCAATAATCTCGGCGTCACGATGATCGTATTGCAGAATCAGTAGTCCCTTGGCTGACCATTGCACGGGTGCGTAATCGGTCATGGGGCCAGGCGTAATCACCGTACCGCCCGGATGCACACTCAGGTGATGCGGCTGTTTCAGGATGTCTTGCGCCCGCTGCAACACTGCCCGCGCCCGCTGTACGCCCGCCAGTCCGCCAAAATCCTGCGGCGACAGTGCCTGGGCCACCTGCGCCAATGTTTTGCCGCGGCTGCGATCTCCGGGATGACGGCTGCGGGGCACATACTTCATCAACGCGGCCAGCTCTGTCTCGGGCAACTCCATGGCCTTGGCTGTCTCTCGCACCGCCGAGCGGGGCTGCATCTGGCTGATGGTACACACCAGCGCCACCCGGTCTTCGCCGTAGCGCTGCCGCACATAGGCCAGCACCTCATCGCGGCGTCGGCTGCCAAAATCCAGGTCGATATCGGGCGGGTCTTGCCGGGCAGGATTCAAAAATCGTTCGAATAGCAGTTCGTGCGCCACCGGGTCTACGGTGGTGATGCCAATCACATAGGCCACCATCGAGTTGGCCACGCTGCCGCGGGTGCTCACGGGAATCTGTTGCGCCCGGGCAAAGCGCACGATGTCAGCTACAATTAAAAAGAGGGGCGCAAATCCGTGGCGGGCAATCGCGGCCAGCTCTTTTTCCAGGCGTTGGTGGATGGTGGCAGCCGCGTCGCTCCCGTAACGTTCTTTCATCCCCGCCCGGGCAGCGGTGGCCAATAATTGCTGCGTGGTTGCCTCTCGCTCTGAGACCACAAGCTGCTGGCCGTCGTCGGTGATGATGGCGGGCCAGATGGGGCGGCCATCAGGCAGCGCAGGGGTGCAGCGGGCCACCAGCTCATCGCTGGCTGCCAATGCCTGGGGCCAGCGTGCGTATCGTTCCGCCATCTCCGATAAATTCAGCCAATGCAGTGTCACCTGATCATCACCCTGATGCGGCAGGGCCTGGGGGGACACTTGCGCCAAGGGTTTGTTGCGGGCAATGGCTGCCAGCAAATGCAGGCGCTCTCTATGCGCCCGTTCCAGGGTATAAATGGGCTGTACAGCCACCGCGGGCACGCCAAAGCGCCGGCTCAGGGTCAGCAGTGCTGCCACCGCAGCATCATCTTCGGGTGTGTGCCATTCCAGCGCCAGATAGCTGTTTTCATCAAAAATGCCTGCCAGTCGGGCCAGCCACCGGGCCGCGTGCCGCTCTTGGCCCTGTTGCAGCCAGCGCCCCAGCCAACTTCGCCGCCCGCCAAAAATCGCCAGCACTCCCGCCCGATGCTCAGCCAGCACATCCACCGGAAGCCCTCGCTGCAACCGCTGCTCCCGGTCAGGATGTCCTTGCAGCCAGGAACTCAGCCGCGAAAGGCTGCGGTAACCGCGGGCATCCTGCGCCAAAAGGATCATCTGGCCCGGGCCAAAGGCCTGGGCCGACGCAAATTTCGAGGGCGGTGCCAACGTTACGCACATCCCCAGTACCGGCTGCACCTCTGCTGCGATGCAGGCCCGGGTAAAGCGTACAGCGCCATAAAGTGCGTTGGTATCGGTTAGCGCCAAATGAGAGAAACCATCGGCAGCCGCGCGTTGCGCCAGCGCGGTCACTGCGGGTGTGGCGCCCAACAACGAGAAATGGGAATGAACATGTAAATGTGTGGGCATAGACGAAGTTGGCATTTAGCGGTTCACGGTTCAAGGTTTGGAGGTTGGGCGCCCGGCGCGGGCGAGGGTTGCGGGCGCACACGGGCGCATGATGCGCGGGCGGGGCGGGCGCCATCATTCAACACGTCGCCAAAGGATGCGTTCGCGGCCCGAACGTTGCTCCAATGTATCGGCTACGCCCAGGCCCATGCGCAGCGCAAAACGCAGCGCAGCCCGACGGTAGAATGCACGGTCCCGTTTTTTGCGGGCAGGCGTTACATGGCCATTTTCCAGGGCTGTACGCAGCGCCTCGGGCGAATATCCGGCAAAGGTCGTGCGGGCCACACCAATATCCTCTAACATATGCGCGTCCGAATTGCCAATGCCGGGCAGACCCAGCTCCCAGCGCAGCTTTTCGGCCCGACGATTGCCCAGCGATGTCACCAACGAGCCATTGAAAACCTCCAGGCCGGCCAGTAGCCCCGGATGTTCCGCCTGGATGCGACGCAGACGGCGGGCCCCGACACTCTTGGCCAGTACATCAAAGGGATGCGGAGCGAAAGGCAGTCCTCCCAAGGCCCGAACCTGCTGCGCAGTGGCCACATAACTTTGCCCCGGAGCCACCTTCTCAGTGATGAACAGCGCCAGCAAATCCCCCTCGGCAGTGCAAATTTCGCAGCCTGGAACCACATCTATCCGAAAATCAGGAGCCATCGCCAGCGCTTGCAACGCCCCTTCGATACAATCGTGGTCGGTAATCGCAATCACATCCAAATCGGTATGCGCAGAGGCATGATACAAAATCGCCTCCACCGTAGCAACGCCATCGCTAAAAGTTGAATGAATGTGCAAGTCTGCAAGACCCATAAAAAGTAGCCATCCGCAAAAATAATGAGAAGGAGTTATTGAAGAACCTTGCTTCATCTGTTATGATAGGTGCAATCGAGACAATTGTCCAAATGCAAGACCACAAAGTTATGCTTCGTTACTTTTGGAAATTTGCGGCAGCAGCGCTGGCATTTTTGCTTTTGATGTCGCCGCAAATCGCGCGCGCCGGGGGCCCGCCGCTGCCCCCCAGCATCTTTCAGCCCCCGGTTGTGCCCACAGCCCAGCCACTGCCCACCAGCACCCCGACCATCCCCAAGATAACCAGGCCGCCAGCGAGCGACTCTGCGCCCAGCAATGGCGAAAAACTCTTTTTGCCCCTGCTGGCCCTGCCTCCTGTGCAGATAGCCGCGCAAACTGAACCGGCCACCAATCCCATGGTGGATAGTTTTGTGTATCAGGTGCGCCCGGGCGATACCCTGACCAGCCTGGCAATGGAATTTGGACGCGACACCAAAACCATGCACTGCGTGCGCACTCGGGCGGGGGATGAAGTGAGCGCTTTGCTCCCCGGACAGCAGATTGTCATCCCCGCGCTCAGCGACTTGTGCCACCGAGTCAAGAAAGGGCAGACCGTGGCCTTTGTGGCCGATTGGTATGGTATCGCACCAGATGACCTGCTGGCCGTGCCCGCCAATCATTTGGATGCCGATACCCTGCTGCGCCCGGGCCAAACCTTGCTCATCCCCAACGCACGTAGCCGCTACCAGCAGCCCGATGAGCTGAATTTGCCCCATCCTTCGCAAACTGGCTGGCGCTACGGCGATGGTAAGTTTATCTGGCCCTTGCCACAAGACAGCTTTTGGATTAGCCAACGCTTCAAGCATGGCAAACACATGGCTACCGACATGGCCGCCCCATTGGGAACCCCGGTCTACGCCATCGATACTGGAACTATCATCAAAGCGGGCTGGAGCGATATTGGCTACGGCTATCGTGTCATCATCGATCATGGTATCGACTACGTGAGTTTGTATGCCCATCTGAGCCGCTACGTGGTGCAGCCGGGCGACATCGTGCAAAAAGGGGACATCATCGGTTATGTGGGCTCTACTGGCAATTCCACGGGCCCGCACCTGCATCTCGAAATCCGCGACTACGGCTATCTCATCGACCCCTTGCTGGTTTTGCCCTCAAAATGAGCCGAAAGCATACTTTGTCCCAGATACTGTTGTCGAAAAGGGGGCGCACCAGGCTAATTGGGGGGCTGCTTGGAGTTGGGGCATGGCTGACTACTCTGACGCTGCGACCATGGCAGGCCCGAGCCACCACCTTTTCGTCACCCACGCCCGCTCCGGTCTCTGCTGTCATCAATCAACCATACGTCACCTTTCAAACCCCCAAGGCTGCACGACACTTTTTGCAAATAGGTGACAACGTTCCCATTTGGTTGGTCATTGTGGTTTTGGTGCTATTGTTGGGAACACTTATTTTTTCTCTCTCATCCCTGAATCTCAGGCGGTAATCGATGCGGCGTCGGTTGAGGCAACAGCCCCTTTGGGCTCTGGGCATCGTGGCAGTCATCCTCACGTTGGGGTTGACCAGCTTGGCCGCGCCCCGGGCCAGCGGCTCCTGGCTGGAGTCAGCGCCTCCTACGCCCACCGACACACCCCTTCCTACCAACACACCGTTACCCACAAATACCCCCGCGCCCACACCTACGCCGCTGCCAACACCTACGCTTTTGCCCACGCAGCCGCCCGAAAAACCTGCGCCTCCTCCCACTGTGCCCACTGTGCCCACGGCCACATCAGCTCCGGCAACAGCGCTGCCTACAGTTACGCCCTGGCCTACAGCCACACCGGTGCCTCCGCTGGCCCCGGCGCAGCTCACCCCGCCAGCGCTCATCTCGCCCACCCCGCCCATCCCGCCCGCTACGCAGATGATAACTGCCACTGCCAGCATGGGCACCACCAACAGCAGCCAAAATCTGGTAAAGCTCATCGATACCTTTGTGCGTTATAGCCTTTATTTTCTGTTGGGCTTAGGCATCATCTTTTTTATAGGGCTGATTGTCTTCCTGGTGGCCCTTTATCGCCGCTCGCAAGATTTCAATTCGGACGCGTAAGTAGCGCCACCCGCTGCTCCCCATGCTCGCTACTCGTTCTTCCTCATTGGCCCGAGCCAGCTTGCTGGTCACGCTGTTGGCTGCCTGGGCCTGGCGCTTGAGCGGGCTCACCGCCCAATCATTGTGGCGCGATGAAGTGGACAGCCTGCGGTTTGCCACCCGTCCACTGCCGCAAGTGCTGGCGGCTTTTACCCGCCCGGGCGAAAATGGGCCGCTCTTTTATTTGCTACTGCGCCCCTGGCTGAGTATGGCCGGGCATAGCGAAGTGGCTTTGCGTTTTCCGGCGGCTTGGTTGGGCCTGCTGAGCATCCTTTTGGTGGCCATTTGGGGCAAAAAATTGTGGGGCCCCTGGGGTGGGATGCTGGCTGCGCTGCTGATGGCGGTGAATCCTTACCATCTTTGGTACAGCCAGGAGGCCCGCATGTACACGATGATCATGGTTTGGGTGTTGCTGGCCTTGTGGTTTTGGGTGCAGGCACTTGAAGAAGGAGGCCTCGGGCGCTGGGGAATGTGGTATCTTTTCATCAGCCTGAGTTTTTACACCCACGTGCTGGCCGTGCTGCTTTTGCCAGTCTTGGGCCTGTGGCTGCTGCTGGTTCCCCGCTGGCGACAACGCTGGCGCGCGGCCTTGGGTGCGCTGGCTGCGCTCATCTTGCCCTATTTGCCCCTGATTGGCTGGCAATGGGCGTTGCTGACCCATGCCGATTTTAGCACCGGGCACACATTCACCCCTCTGGGGCAACTTTTGCGCACCCTTTTTGTGGTGCAGATTCAGGGCATTCTGGCTGCTCCGGCTTGGTTCTTTGCCCTGCCCATCTTCTTGCTGCTGGCTGCTGGCTTGTTGCCGTATGACCAGGATGTTTGGTCAGGGAACAAGGTGCCCACCGGGCCGCTTTTGCTGATGGGGTGGCTGCTGCCTGCACTGTTGCTTTATCTCATCACCCTCATCACGCCGCTGTTTACCGACCGCTATTTGATTTGGGTGCTGCCTGCATTGGTGCTACTGCTGGTCTGGGGTGCGCTCAAGGTGGCCCGACAAAATCATTTTTTGGCGCTGACACTCATCTTGATCTTGGCCGCGGGGCAGCTTTGGCAGGGTTGGCAGCAGATGACTCGACCTATCAAGCCTGAGTTGCGGGCCGCGGCTGCCTGGGTGAAGCCGCAGCGCCAGCCGCAGGAGCTCACCCTCTTCCTCATGCCCTACATCCAGCACACTTACCGCTACTACGATGCCGGTGAGTATCCCTGGGCCGGGGCCCCCTACGCCAATCGCCAACCAGATGCTGCGCAGATTCCGCAAAAGTTAGCGACTATGACCGCAGGCTACTCGGGCGTGTGGCTCATCCAAAGCGAGGCAGATTTTTACGACCAACAGGGCCTTATTCGGGCCTGGCTCGACCGACACGCCACCCTGAGCGATGACTTACACTTGGTGCGAGCTGATGTTTATCATTACATCTTTCCTGCGAGCAGTGCCAGTGAGTGAGGCTGCAAAGTTCTCACGCAGCTACCCGCCAGGAATCGGGGGTTTGCCCGCAATCCAGTTGCTAATGTCCATGAAAGTGACCACCACCATCAGGCCGATGAGGATGACAAAGCCAGCCATGTGAATGAAGGCCTCTTTTTCCGGGGGAATGCGACGGCGACTAATCCATTCGGTCAGGGCAAAAAGAATGCGTCCGCCATCCAGTGCAGGGATGGGCAGCAGGTTGAGAATGCCCAGATTGATGCTAAGGAAGGCGGTCAGGGTGAGTAAATCGCGCCAGCCCTGTTGCGCAACTTCGGCAGTGATGCGGCCAATGGCCACCAGCCCGCCCACGCCCCCTTCGGGCGCAGGCACATCGGGCGAGATGAGCCCGTGCAGCATTTGCGCCAGGCTTGCCACCATGAGTTTAATCATGTGCCAGGTTTGCTGCGTGCCACCTATCAAGGCTTTCAGGGGCCCGTAATGCACAATCTCGATGCCCGCATCATCCGTGTAGGGCTGAATTTGTATACCTGTGGCCCCCTGACCTGCCGGAATCTCTTCGGGCAGGCGCGGGCGCAGGGTAACGGTTATTTTTTTGTCGCCGCGGCGTACCACCATGCTGATTTTTTGCCCGGCGCTGGCTGTAATTTTGTCGATAACTGATTGCAAGCCGACCACTGCTTCGCCATCGATGGTAAGAATGACATCTTCGGGCTGCAAGCCTGCTTGCTGGGCGGGGCTGTCGGGCGCAATGGCCATAATTTGCACAGGTAAGGCTTCGGGGTCACCGGCCAGTGTGGGAATGCCGGCCATCATCAAAATGGCAAAAATGACCACCGCCGTGACCAAATTCATGAACGGGCCTGCCAGCATCACAATGATGCGTCGCCACGGTGCTACATTGGGCAGCGCATGGGGATCGTTGTCGTCGCCATCTTCGCCCGCCATGCGCACAAAGCCACCAAAGGGCAGCCAGTTCAGCGTATATTCAACGCCATCCCGCTCAAAGAGTTTGATCATGCGCGGTGGATAGCCAAAGCCGAATTCAAGCACCCGGACGCCCATCCAGCGGGCAGCCATAAAATGCCCCAGTTCGTGAATGAAAATAAGAAAGCCCAGTACCGGCACAACGGCAAACAGGGCTAAGGTCGATAGGTTAAGGTCAAACATTGAAAATTATGGGGTGTTGTGAAAAGAGGATGTTTTTAGTGATGATGATGTCCCGCGCTGTGGACATGCCCATGTGCGATTTCTTCGGGCGAGGCGGGGCGCACATCAACAATTTTGACATCGAAATGCAGCGTTTCGCCCGCCAGCGGGTGGTTGAAATCTACCACCACACCCTCGGGAGTGACCTCGATCACAAAAACTTCAAAGACCTGCTCAGTGGCGGTGTCACGCATTTCCAGTGCCATGCCAGGTTCGACCTGCATGTCGGGAGGAAAGGCTTCGGAGGGGATAATTTGTGTAGCGTTCTCTTGCCGCGGGCCATAGGCCTGCTCGGGCGGAACGACAACTTGCTTTTCATCACCTGCGCTCAGTCCTAAAAGTTCCTTTTCGAGACCGGGGATGAGATTATTGTGTCCGTGAAGATATTCCAGAGGTGCCAGGCCCTCGGAGGAATCGATTAAATGACCATTGCTATCTTTGAGTGTGTAGTCAATAGCGACCACAGCGTCCTGTTGGACGGTGTATTGAGAATTGCTCATGGGGTTAGAAATCCTTTCGTAAGAAGTGAAACTGTGTTCAATTGAGATTGCCGCATGGTGTGAGACCGCCGGAATTTCAAGTCCGCCTGTAACCCGTCACGCAGTGAGGCTACTATACCCTACATTTTAGCTTTTAACAAACTCCCACGTTTACGGTGGATGATTGTATAATGAATGTCGCTATACCGATTTTGAGTAACGACTAACGTACCCGACTTCAATCACCACAACGGCACAAAGACACGAAGAACACCAAGCATTTCAAAACTTTTTCTTTCTTTGTGCCTTTGTGACTTCGTGTCTTAGTGGTTTCTAGCCGGGCTACTTTAGTGTAACGATTTTGATTAAAATGCGGATTTTGACGAAACCGGCCATGCTGCCAGACCCTTACTGTCCCCTTGTGGGTACTCAGCGCTAAATGCTGTATAGCTCAACCAAAGCTATGAGTTTGCTGACTGCCCAAAATCTTGCTATTGCTTTTGGCCCGCTGGATGTTTTCCAGGGGGTTGATTGTGTTGTTTCTCGTGGCGATCGTATTGGATTGGTAGGGCCCAATGGTGAGGGTAAAACTACCTTGCTGCGCATTCTTTCGGGCGATATGATGCCGATGACTGGGCGGGTGCATCGCAGTCGCGGCCTGAGCATCGGTTATCTGCCGCAGATTCCACCAGCGCCTGGGCGCAAAACATTGTGGGACGACATGTTGGAGGTTTTCGATGACCTGTTGGCCGAAGGGGAACGTCTGGCCGAGCTGGAGGAACAGATGGCGCATCCTGACCGGGCCATTGCCGAGGCTGCGCTGGAGGCCTATGCCCGCCGTCAACATCTTTTCGAGGCCCGCGGCGGCTACGATTATCCTACCCGCATCAAGCAAACCCTGAGCGGATTGGGATTTGGGCCCGAGACCTTTGATCAGCCGGTGACGCAACTCAGCGGTGGCCAGCGTACCCGCGCGCTGCTGGCTAAAATCTTGTTGCAAAAGCCCGATTTGTTGCTGCTGGATGAGCCCACCAATCATCTTGATTTGGCGGCCATGGAGTGGTTGGAGAGTGTTCTGCTCAAGTGGGATGGGGCGCTGGTGGTGGTCTCACATGATCGCTACTTTTTGGATAAAGTGATGACTCGTATCTGGGAAATGATGTGGGGCACGATGACCTCGTACCGCGGCAATTACAGCGCATACATGACGCAGCGTCAGGCTGTTTTGGAGCGGATGCAAAAGGCGTATGAGGCGCAGCAGGCCTTTATTGCCAAAGAGACCGATTACATCCGGCGCAACATTGCCGGGCAAAATACCAGGCAGGCCCAGGGGCGTCGCACCCGTCTGGAGCGTTTGTTGCAGCGCCAACGTCTGACGCCCCCAAAAAAGCGGCAAACCATGCGCTTGCAGATGATTAGTCGCATCCGCAGCGGTGAGTTGGTGCTGGCCACGCAATCGTTGCGCATTGGTTATTATGCTCAGCCTCACGCGCCTGTGCGCAGGCAACGCTCGGGCGGCTATGTGTATGATGCGCCCGCGCCCGTCAGCGCCACCGATACACTCCTTTTCCAGGCTGAAGATATGCTGCTCAAGCGGGGCGAGCGGGTGGGATTGGTGGGCCCTAATGGTTCCGGCAAGACCACCTTCATCCGCACCCTGCTGGGACAGATTGCCCCTTTGGCGGGCAGTTTGCGAATCGGGGCCAGTGTGCGCATTGGCTACCTGGCTCAAGTTCAGGATGCCCTGGTTCCCGGCATGTCGGTGCTGGAGTCGTTGATGGCTGTAGATGCGAATCTGAAAGTAGCTGAGGCCCGCTCGTTTTTGGCCAGATTTCTCTTTTCGGGCGATGATGTGTTTCAGTCTGTGGCCACCCTGAGCGGCGGGCAACGTAGCCGTTTGGCGCTGGCCCGTCTCAGCCGCCAGGAAATTAATTTTCTGGTGTTGGACGAACCCACCAATCATCTGGATATTGAATCGCAGGAGGTGTTGGAGGCCATGCTGCGCGATTTTGACGGCACGGTGTTGCTGGTTTCTCACGATCGTTATCTCATCGACAGCGTTGCCACCCAGGTTTGGGCCATCGATGCTGGTACAAGGCAGCTTCGGGCCTATGGTGGCAATTATAGTGCGTACATTGCTGCCAAAGATGAAGAAAATACCAGTAAAAAATCGCTAACCGACACTCGGGCTGCGAATCGGCGTCATCGTGAGCAGGCCAAAGAGGCCCGGCGTCAGCGCAATCTGGCCAAAAAGCGTCAGCAGCAAGCGGATGCAGTGGAGGCACAAATTCATGCTCTGGAAGCGGAGCAAGCTCGCATCACTCGCCAGCTTGAGGCTGCGGGCCTGGCCCAAAATTTGGATGATCTGCAACGCTTGGGGCAGCGTTATCAGCAAATCGAGCATGAACTGGAGGCGCTGATGGAGACCTGGGCCGAGCTGGTGTGATGCAATGGCTATGATGGCGGCCCCAACCCTAAATTGTCGCCCGCGGTCTTCCGCCTCTATCAGCGGCTAAAGCCAGCCTGGAGGCTCATCGGGTGGGGGCGGAGGTGCAGTGCGATAACTGCGTCGCGGCGGTTGCGGCAAGGGTTCAGCATTTAGCCAACGCTGGGCAATGTCGGGCAAATGCTCCAGCGGAGCTTTGTATTGCGTGGCCGCGGGCAACGATTCCAGAAAAAGCCGCCCGTAGCGTTTGCTCACCAGCCGTTTATCCAGCAGCACAGCAATCCCCCGGTCATTGGATGAACGAATCAGTCGTCCGAATCCTTGCCGTAAATGCAGGATGGCCTCGGGCACAGAGAATTGGTAGAAGGGTGAATTAAAGGTCTCAGAGCGGGCCGAGATGATAGGATCATTGGGCACGGCAAAGGGCAATTTGGTGATAACCAGCGCACTCAGAGCCTCACCCTGCACATCTACCCCCTCCCAAAAACTACGCGTGCCCATGATGACCGCCCGCTCAGTCTGACGAAAGGCGGCCAAAATTTGCTGCCGGGAGCCCCCCCGCCCTTGCACAAATAGCGTAAATCCCGCCTCCTCCAAATAAGCGCGAATAGCGTCCGCTGTGCGCAAAAGTTGGGCATAGGAGGTGAAAAGTGCCATCAGACGCCCTTGTGTAGCCAGACTCAGGTGCAAAATGGTCGATTCCACCTTGCTCTGATAATCGGGCTTGTTGGGCTCGGGCATGTCGCTGGGTAAATAAACCAACGCGTTTTTCCGATAATCAAAAGGGCTTTCCAACGCCAGCTCATCGGCATCCACCGCGTTCAGCCGATGGCGGATGTAATCAAAACTGTTGGCGGTGCGCAATGTGGCCGAAGTGAGGATAACGGTATCCTTCTTGTTGAAAATATGCTCGCTGATGATGTTGCCCACGTGCAACGGCGCTTTGTTCAGGGTGAGGCTGCCATTGAATTTGGAGCGTCGTACCCAGTAAATAGCGTTGTCATCTGGCTCCAGTGTCATTTCGTGAATGATGGTGTTGGCAAGTTGCACCGAATCCAACACCGAGCTGAGCTGCATTTCCAGCTCTTCTCGTTCCTGAAGCTTGTAATTATTCAAATCTTTGATGAGGCTGTAAAGCTTGTTGAGTGTGCCAATGAATGCACTCATGGCAAAGCCCAGGTTATCCCACAAAATCTCAACATCCACCCACGCAGGCTGCACGCGTACACTTTTGGTGATGCGTAGCCGCAAATCATAGGTACTGGAATCGTATTGCCGCCCGAAATGCTGCATCAAAAAACGATCCAGCGCCTGGAAGTACTCCGCCATCTGGTAATCCAGCTCGGGGATGGTGCCGGCCAGGCTGCGGGTGAGGTCGGTGATGGTGGTCAATTTTTTATCGGGGAGACCGGCGTTACGTACTGCGGTGTTAATATCGGCCAGCAGGCCAATGGTTTGATTGCCACCCGCGGGAGCCAGTTCCCGCAGTTGCGAGATGAAGCCTTCGTGATCCAAACTATCGGTCAGGGCGTTGGTGGCCGCGTTTTCGAGATGATGCGCTTCATCCAGGATGAGATGCTGATACTCCGGCAAAACGCCCCCCTCGGTGGCAATGTCGGCCAGGAGCAGCGCATGATTCACGATGACGAGATGTGCTGCTTCGGCCTTGTTGCGCGCCTTGTAAAAGTAGCAAGGTTGCGCCGACTCCATACCACAGCGCCCGCTGGAGCAGGTGTGGGCATCCGAGCAGACGCGCTGCCACACCGCCCGCTCACGGGCATTGACCAGCGTCAATTCGCTGACATCGCCCGTTTGGGTGGTAGGCAACCACAGTAAAATACGGGCCAGCACGCTGACCTCCACCTCGGTGAGATCGGTTCGGGCCAGTAATTTTTGCAGGCGGCGGGGACAAAGATAATTGCTACGCCCCTTCATCACGGCGGTCTTGAACTCGAAAGGTAGAATGTGGTGCAAATCAGGCAAATCTTTGAGATAAAGCTGATCCTGCAAATTGATGGTGTTGCTGGAAATGACTACCCGCTGCCCGGTATTTCGGGCCCAAGCCAGCGCCGGAATCAGATAAGCTACTGATTTACCGGTGCCTGTGCCTGCCTCGATGAGCAAATGGCGGCTATGATTGAAGGCATCGGCCACCGCCTTGAGCATCGCCACCTGTGGTTGACGATATTCGTAATGTTGAAAATACGAGGCAAATGGCCCGCCCGGTTCCAGTAATGCAGCCAGCGCCGCCACATCCAAAGGCTGTGGATGCTCCACTGGCTCTAGCACTTGCTCCCGTTGGAACAGCGCCCCCTCATCCAGTGCGGTTTTTTGCACGCCCGACTTGCCCTTGCCCCAGGCCCGTGCCTGCGCCTGCATGACATCCTCGAAAACCATACCCAAGTGCCATGACGTGGGTTGCGCCATGCGGACAATTTGCTGAATGGTTTTGGGAGGCACTTGCAACAATCTATCACGCATTCGCAGGAAAATGTGCATGGTGGCCTCGGCATCATCATAGGCCCGATGCGCATTTTCCAGGCTCACGCCAAGCTGAGCAGCAATTCGCCCCAGCTTGTAACTGGGCAGCCCCGGCAGGGTGATGAGCGCCAGCTCGAAGGTGTCGAGCAGGGGATTGAAGTTGTAAAGATCATGGCTGCGCATGAATCCGATGTCGAAGTTGACATTGTGTCCGATAACGGGGTCATCCCCCACAAACCGCCGAAAGGCTGCGGCAAAATGCTCCAGTCGCGGGGCCGCGTCAGCCTCGGCCTGACTAATGCCGGTAAGCTGCTGGATGTTTTGGGGAATACGGCGGCCCGGATTGACCACCTGACTGAATTTTTCCAGGATTTCGCCATCTCGAAAACGCACTGCACCCAATTCGATGATGGTGTCATTGGCAGGATCAAGCCCTGTGGTTTCCAAGTCCAGGGCAACATAAGTTCGGGACATAATTTTTTGTTGTGGATAAGCGTTGAGCAACAGGCAAGCCTATGCCGTTTCTGCTGGCGTTGGCGGCCAGGGTTGCAGAGCCATTTTTTGGGGGAGGATGTAAGGGTTTTGTGTTGCTACGCCAGTATAGCACAGCGGGCGCCGCGCTGGCGATTGTGCGCAGCAAACTCTGGTGGCTGCTGCGCAGCCGGTCAGTGGGCCAGAGGTCAGAGGTCAGTGGGCCAGAGGTCAGTGGGCCAGAGGTCAGAGGTCAGTGGGCCAGAGGTCAGAGGTCAGT
>Ga0256914_1000452_pt1 | contig 40720 bp, 42 predicted proteins | sample HulkmetaG_FD_191571 | JGI IMG/M metagenome (GOLD analysis project Ga0256914, IMG submission 191571) | Hydrothermal chimney microbial communities from Main Endeavour vent field at the Juan de Fuca Ridge, Pacific Ocean - Hulk | ecosystem: Environmental > Aquatic > Marine > Hydrothermal vents ... | reverse complement strand
TTATCCGGAAAAAGGGCTCGATATCGCCCTTTCCGCCAGTGAAAAGGATGTTCTACAGTACGTGGAACCGGCCCGTTTCGAGCAACTCCTGGAACCTCTTGAACGAACTGGAAAATCGCTTGATTAACATCACTTTCGAACCCCTCGCGCCTGGTGCTCCACCAATTTGTATATCGCTCGGTCTGCAGACGGCACAACGATCTCGGTCAGCCGGTGCCTGTCGATAGTGATTTCATCAATCACTGTCTCAAATGGCCCATCTGGCGCATCGCTGGCCAGAACTGCATAATGTCGCCCAGGAACCAAAGAGGTGGTCTGAAAGATCAGATTCCCGCTCTCATACCTTAGAAACATCCGGCCCCATGGCCTGGCCAACGGTTCACCTACGAAAATCCCCTCCCCTGGCCTCTGTACCGACTTCCAATAGGCCTCCAACAGTGTATTACCACGAAAGTAGAAGGGTAGCAGTACACTTACTTTGGGAAATTTTGCTTCGTAGTTACATGGTTCAATCACCGTCCCATAACTGGCCGTAGCGCCCGCCTCGAGCCAGCGCAACACGCTCATCTGTCCGGAAGTGGCGGTGAGAACCCCTCCTGCAGAAGTTAGATGATCGGCGATGGCACCTGGCAGATAATTGTTGGTTTCAATGCCCTCCACCCACGTCAATCCCGTGAAATAGAACAGCACATCATCCTGATTTTCCACCAGATTGCTGGCTCCCCCCTTGGAGTTGTCCCGGTACTCAAGCCTCACTCCTCCATCGTGGCTCCACGCAGAGGCCGTTTCTTCAAAATCCGAATAACGCACACTGCGCAATACGTCGGTAGTACGCACTAGATAACCGGTTCCTGAAGGGAACGTTCCGTCGGCGGCTACACCTCGGTCAATCAGCGCACGAACCTCCTTCTCGCTCACCCCACCCAATACCATGGCAGGACGAATTCCGTGATCATCAAACGGACGGGTAGATTCGGATTTGAAATAGTCCACCTCCGCCGTAAGACTACAGAGTCCGCCATAACTATTACAGTATTGGGGAGCATATCCACCCAAGGCAAAGGCGGAGGTGATAGACATGCAGCCCACTCGAAACGGCCGGATCCAGGTCAACACATATCCCTGGATTCCAGCGGGCAGCTTTTGTTCCACCTGTTTCAGCAACGGAGCGAAAAGTTCGGGAGAAACTGTATCGGCGTTGTTTGGTAACGAAACATGAATGATGTTCGCTGCAGGGATCCCACGGCGTTGTGCATAATAAGGCGCAACAGCCACTGATACCGGATCATTGTCATTGACGATGACCGCCAGCTCATTGGCCTCCAATGAGGTACGCGGCAACTGCACGATGGGCGCGCCGGGTTCCAACCGTTCATAGATGGTAAGAAATACCTTTGCTTCAGCGCTAGCACCATCAGGATCGATAATCCGATAGGTAAACTCATCGTAACCATTGTACCCTTTCGGTGCCGTGTAGTTTAGTTTCGCCGCATCAAACCGCCCCCTTTTCGGCGCAGTCACCACCTCGATTCGCAAGGGCTGCGCTTCCGGATCCCAGTCATTGGCAAGCAGATCCAGTTTGAGCTCCATACCTTCCTGGACCGGGATTCGATCATCCTCCGCCACCGGCGCATCATTTTTACCTTCGACAATAACATCAACCGTTGCTACACCCTTCGCGCCGGCCGGATCCTCCACCGTATAAGTAAAAGAGTCTTTACCATTGAATCCCGGCAAAGGAGTGTAATAAAGCCGGCCATCTTCACCAATATCGACAGTGCCATGGAGAGGATCGGAGACAGCGGAGACAGTCAGCGGATCCCCATCCACATCCCGGTCATTGGCCAACACCGGCACCTCCACCCGGCTATTCTCCGTCAATCTCACCTGATCATCCTCCGCCACCGGCGCATCATTTTGACCTTCGACAATAACATCAACCGTTGCTACACCCTTCGCGCCGGCCGGATCCTCCACCGTATAAGTAAAAGAGTCTTTACCATTGAATCCCGGCAAAGGAGTGTAATAAAGCCGGCCATCTTCACCAATATCGACAGCGCCATGGAGAGGATTGGAGACAGCGGAGACAGTCAGCGGATCCCCATCCACATCCCGGTCATTGGCCAACACCGGCACCTCCACCCGGCTATTCTCCGTCAATCTCACCTGATCATCTTCCGCCAACGGAGGATCGTTAACCGCCTCTACGGTAACGATTATTGTCGCAGTGGCTCGATTTCCGGCTCCATCTTCTACGGTATAATTAAAATCATCCCGGCCTGAAAAATCGGGAGTGGGACGGTAACGCACTCCCCCGCTTTCGATAACTGCGATTCCTTGTCGCGGAGAAGTAAGCGAAATGAGCCGAAGTCCTTCACCGATGTCATTGACGAGCGGCTCGAAGAGAACATCGGAATCCTCCTCGATGCGGATTGAGTCATCCTTGGCCGTGAAAACTGCGGGAGGAAAGGGGGCTTCGGAAGAAGAATCAGGAGGAGGCTCAACAGTAACGCCTTCAGACGACTCCCGCCGGCAACCGCTCACCAAGATGACACAAACGATGAACAACAGCAGTATCCTTGACAACGCCACCCCCCCTTTTTTTTTGCAAAATAGTTCCAACCAACAACAGGACACTGGCAAAAGAATCTTTTTACAGTCTTCTGCTTTCGGCAGGGCGCCTGTTACAACTCCCAGCTATTCCGTTTTCTCACCCGCAGTCGCGGAAGCACGATCCCCACCAGAATCCCGGCAAACAATACTCCTGCCCCCAATAGGAACCAATCCCGATCGGAGCGATCCCTTGCCACCTGTAACTCCTGACGCACCATCTGCAACTCTTTTTCAAGAGCAACGTTACTATTACGCAGCTCCTCGTTCTCATTAGCCAGGGCAAGAGGCTCCGCATTGATCTCTTTGAAACGCGCCACTTCAGCAGTAAGTCGCTCATTCTCTGCCCGCAACCGGCGCACTGCATCTGGATCCTCGCTCAACGCCTGAAGTTCCTCTAACTCCTTCTTAAGGCGTGCGTTCTCTTCCTTGAACCGTTTCCATTCCGCCTCCATCTCAGCCAGACGGAGGGCCGCAATGGGCTTGTCCACCAGATAACGGGCCGCAACCCATCCCTCGGTTCCATTCTTCAACGCCACCTTGACATAGGCACCATTAGTGGAACGTTCCAATACCTTCACCTCGGTGCCAGTAGCAATGGAGCGCAGCACTTTGCCTTCCTTGCCAGGCGCATCACGCACAGAAACCACGATACGATCTCGCACCCATTGCGTCGTTGCCTCAGCCCATGCGAAACCAGCCAAGGACAACAACACCATCGACAGAATGATTCGCCGCTTTATTCTCAACATCAACGAGGCCTCTCGACCATTTTTCACTCTTGGGGAGGAACAAATCCTTCCGGCATGGACACCTCCTCACCGAAAAAGTAGTTCTCCATCTCCTTTTCCAGAAACTTACGGTGCTCGGGATCGATAGGGGTCAAACGATGCTCATTAATCAACATGGTCTGATAGCGGATCCACCCCTGCCAAGCCTCCTTGGATACATTTTCAAAGATTCGCTTACCCAATTCTCCCGGGTACGGAGGCCTCTCCAGCCCTTCGGCTTCACGACCCAGCTTGACGCATTTGACCATACGGCTCATCGATGTCGGCTCCTTATTCAGGTTTTCCATGGAAGCTGCTCGAGCAATCGTCGAACAGGCGCGGCAATCCCGCATTTCTCGGGTTTTTGCCTGTTATACCAGAGTCGCGGACCTGCTTCCATCACACTGTCCACAGAAACCGGTCCCAGCGTCCGGATGACCACCGGCTCAATCTGCAAACGGAAATGGGTAAAGGTATGCTTAACCGGAGGGAGTATCCCCGCAACTTCCACATCACACCCCAGAGTCCGGCGGCACCAGTGAGAGGGTTCGACACCCTTTTCACACTCCGGCAAGCTCCACAATCCGCCCCAGATACCGGTTGGTGGCCGCTGCTCCAGCAGAACCCGGCCGACCGGATCGGTGATCAACAAAAGGGTGGCTTGCCGTAGCGGCAACTCTTTCTTCCGCCTCGCCACCGGCAGCTCCCGCTCCCGCCCTTGCCTGTAGGCAAGACACTCCCCGGTGAACGGACAACTGTTACACAAGGGCTGGCTTCGACGACAGTGAAGTGCACCGAAATCCATGACCGCCTGCGTGTACTCGGCAACGCGCTCCCGGGGGGTGTAGCGCTCCGCCAGTCGCCACAATCGTCGTTGTGCAGATGTGCTTCCTGGCCAATCTTCCTCGGCATGCAAACGGCAAAGCAAACGTCGCACGTTGCCATCCAGTATGGCGTGGCGTTGGTTAAATGCCTGAGCAAGGATCGCCCCGGCGGTGGAACGACCGATGCCCGGCAGAGCCCTTACCTCCTCCAGCCGGCTTGGAAACTCTCCTCCATGTTTATCACATATCCGCTGCGCGGCGCGGTGCAGATTGCGGGCCCTGGCATAGTATCCCAAACCTGACCAAAGATGCAGGACCCTATCGAGTTCCGCCTCAGCCAGCGTTCCGATATCTGGCAGTACTTTCATAAAGCGTCGATAGTAAGGAATGACAGTGGCCACCTGGGTTTGTTGTAACATGATCTCGGCGATCCAGATGCCATAGGCACTCCTTGCCTCTTGCCAAGGCAGCCCCTGGCGGCCATGTTTCTCGTACCATTTCAGCAATCGGGGAGCAAAACCCTCGATAAGACCCTCATCACTCACGGCACTAAGCTAAGCAGTCGAAACCACTACCCGATTGCGTCCCGTTCCCTTGGCCCGGTAAAGGGCTTGATCAGCACGCTCCACCAGTTCCATCCCCAGCCGCTTGAATTCCCCCTGGTGGTACTGGGGCTCCAATAAGCTGACACCAATGGATGCGGTGATCTGGAGTTCGTCTCCATTCTCCAGAGGAAGAACCCGCTGCTCAAGGGCCAACCTGATTCGTTCCGCGATCACCCTGGCGCGCTGTGCCGTAGCACCACTGAGCAAGGCAACGAACTCCTCTCCGCCATAGCGGGCGAGCACATCTTGGCCCCTCAGGTGCTGTCGGAGCAGCGCAGCCACCTGCCGCAGAACCCTGTCCCCGGTCTGGTGACCATAGGTGTCATTGATCCGCTTGAAATGATCTACGTCGATCAACAGGCAGGCAAGGGGGAGCTTGCCTCGCAGGGTACGCATCACCTCTTCATCCAGGCGCTGATCGAAAAAGCGGCGGTTGTTAACCTCGGTCAGCGGATCGATCAGCCCTAAAATGGCCAACCGCTCGTGATTGATCGCGCTCTCCACGCTGACCGACACTGTCGTGGCAAGCCGCTCCAAAAAATAGGTATCTTTGTCAGCGGCAAACCGTTCCACATTCTGGGCCTCCATGGCAAGACAACCGATAAGGCGGCCCCGGCGGACCAACGGCAACATGGCAACGCTGCCCGGTCGGGATCGCAGTTCACCAAGCAACGGAGCATGGATATCGGCGTCATAACGCCCCAATCGCGGAACGGGAACCCGCCCAAACAAATCATTCAGGGGCGCAGCATCTGGTAACAGTACCACCTCCCTTTGCGGCAGCGCTCCGGCTTGCATCTGGCCAAACAGCTTCTGGATCTGGCCATCTGCATCCACCAGGATCAGGGTCACTCGAGCAAGGCCAAAGGCACGAGGGTAGTCTACGGTCAAGGTAAGAATGACCTCTGCAAGCGAATCAAGCCCCAGCAGCTCCATCTCCTGATGCTGCAGACGGCGCAATTTCCTCTCATTCACCCGGGCCTGATTCAGTAGTTCATCCAGCCGAGCTCGCAGTTGGCGGTTCTCCTGGCGCAACTGCGCCAGCGTGGTTGAATCCATGCTTCGCTGGATTGCTTCGACGGGATCTTCCTGTTTCTGTATAGGTAAAGAAAGCATACTGTCCTTTGGCCAACCTTGCACGCAGTGGCTCAACAGTTTGATAAAACCCTGTTATCGGCCAAGGAATTAGAAGGATTAGCCCTGAGCCAAAAAGTAACTGGCCCATCATTGACCAGATGCACCTGCATATCGGCGCCAAAGCGACCGGCAGCGACCACACTGTGCCGCCGCTCAGCCTGTTGAACCAAATGATTGAACAGCCGCAAACCCTCCTGTGGAGGCGCGGCTGTAGTAAAGCTGGGACGGGTTCCCTTGCGAGTGTCAGCCACCAGAGTGAATTGCGGCACCAGCAACAGCCCTCCCTTGATGTCGGCAAGGCTGCGATTCATTCGTCCTGATGCATCAGCAAAGACCCGGTATCCCAATAGCCGTTCCAGCAAACGCCCAGCCTGGGCCTCGCTATCCCCTTTCTCTATCCCCACCAATACCAGCAAACCCGGGCCGATAGTGGCAATCTCATTGCCTTCCACAGTAACGGCTGCCTCACTGACCCGTTGCAAAAGTCCAATCATTTCGTAACCCGAGCCGCCTTCTTGCGTTCATGCTCCAGCAGCAACTTCTTGCGCAACCGGATATGATTGGGTGTAACTTCCACCAGCTCATCATCGTCGATGAACTCCAGAGCCTGCTCCAGAGACATCCGGATGGGCGGAGTGAGCTGGATGTTTTCATCCGAACCAGCGGCACGGATATTAGTAAGCTGTTTACCTTTGAGCGGATTGACGACCAGATCGTTGGCCCGCGAGTGAATACCGATAATCATCCCTTCATATACCTCTTCACCATGGCCGATAAACAATCGCCCTCGTTCCTGCAGATTGAACAAGGCATATCCCAATGCCTTGCCTGCCCCGTTAGCAATCAGCACCCCGTTAGTCCGCTGCCCAAAAGTGCCGGGCTTGAATGTTCCATAATGGTCGAAGACGCTGTAGAGCAGGCCTGTACCCTGTGTAGCAGTAAGAAATTCGGTGCGAAACCCAATCAACCCGCGGGCAGGAATGATGTAATCCAGCCTGACCCGCCCCTTGCCATCCGGCTGCATGTCCTTGAGCTCTGCACCTCGCTCCCCAAGGCGCTCCATAACCCCTCCTTGGTGAGCCTCTTCTACATCCACTGTAAGTTGCTCATAAGGCTCCTGTTTTACGCCGTCCACCTCCCGGATGATCACCTCTGGACGAGAAACTCCCAGCTCGAATCCTTCCCGGCGCATATTTTCGATAAGGATGGAGAGATGCAGTTCGCCCCGACCTGACACACGGAATTTGTCGGGATCCCCGGTCTCCTCCACTCGCAGCGCCACATTGTGCACTAACTCCCGCTGTAATCGCTCATGGATCTGCCGGGAAGTAACAAATTTCCCGTCCCGGCCGGCGAAAGGAGAATTATTCACCTGAAAGGTCATGCTAACCGTGGGTTCATCCACAGTGAGGGGTGGTAACGCCTCCACTACGTCAGGATCGCAAAGGGTGTCAGAGATGTTCAGCCGCTCAATCCCGGTGAAGGCAACAATGTCACCCGCCTGGGCGCTCTCTCGCTCCACCCGCTCAAGGCCATGGAATCCCATGATCTGCAATACCCGGCCATTGCGCCGCTTGCCCTCCCGATCCACAACCACCACCGGCGTGTTACTCTTGATAGAACCACGGGTAATACGACCGATACCGATCACTCCAACATAGCTATTGTAATCGAGCTGGCTGACCTGCATCTGGAAAGAACCTTGCACATTCACCGCAGGCGGCTCCACATGGTCGACGATCATCTGGAACAACGGCGTCATATCGCCATCTCGGGCTCCAGCATCCAGGCTTGCGTAGCCGTGCAGCGCCGAAGCATAGACCACTGGAAAATCAAGCTGTTCGTCAGTCGCACCGAGCCGATCGAAAAGATCGAAGGTCTGATCCAGCACCCAGTCGGGGCGACTTCCCGGCCGGTCGATCTTGTTGATAACCACGATGGGCTTCAGCCCTCTCTGTAGCGCCTTCTGAGTAACGAAGCGGGTTTGCGGCATCGGCCCCTCTACCGCATCCACCAGCAGCAGTACTGAATCCACCATGGACAGGATGCGCTCCACCTCCCCTCCAAAGTCGGCATGTCCTGGAGTATCCACGATATTGATCCGATAGCTCCCCCACTCAATGGCAGTATTCTTGGCAAGGATAGTGATACCCCGCTCCCGCTCCAGCTCATTGGAATCCATCACCCGCTCGTCCACCCGGGTCCGCTCATCAAAGGTTCCCGACTGGAGTAAAAGCTTGTCCACCAGTGTGGTTTTGCCATGATCGACATGGGCGATAATGGCGATATTGCGTAGGTCCTTGATCACTGCTCTGCTCATTGATTCGCTGCAAAAAACCTCTTATTTTAACCCACTACTACCCAAGAAACATCTTTTCCCGAAAACGAAAAGCAGGTTTTCCGATGAATGCACCGTTCTGCGGCATGGATCACAGTCAGGCGTGCCGACGTTGACATACCATACCGATATAAAAATCTGTCCGTAACTTGATAAAAACACGCCCAAAATGCATTATGCAGCATAAAAAGAAACCAAGAAGGGGTGAACATGCTTAAGCGAGCGCTCAGCGCTATTCTCATCATCAGCCTTCTGGGGCTGCTTCTTCCCTCATCCACCGCGATTGCCGCGGAAAAGGCCCGGCGTTTCCGTCTGCCCGGTGTCACGGGGGTGGTGGACCTGGCAAAATTCCGGGGAAAGGTGGTCTATCTAGATTTTTGGGCCTCTTGGTGTGTTCCCTGCCGCAAGTCCTTCCCATGGATGAACATGTTACAGGCACGGTACAAGGAAAAAGGATTCGAGGTGATTGCAATCTCTCTCGATGAAAACCCAGGGGACGCAACCGCATTCTTACGCAAATACCCAGCTGCCTTTACTGTCGCTTTCGACCGGAAAGGAAAGGTAGCCGAGGCTTACGGCCTTAAGGTAATGCCCACCTCCTACCTTATCAACGGGGAAGGATACATCGTGAAAAGATTTGAAGGCTTCAATAGTTCTCACAAAAAAGAGACAGAAAACGCTATCGAAGAGCTGCTGGCGAAATGAACAGACTCAAACTGATCCTGCCCTTTGTCACTCTGACCCTTGTCCAGGGGTGTGCTGCATTACAAATGGAGCCCGTCAAGCCGTGGCAGCGGGGCATCCTGGCCCAAGAGGCGATGCAGCTGGACGATGACCCCACCCAGAGTTTTGCGGACGAGCACATCTATTTCAGCAAAGAAGGTTCTACCGGGGGCAAAGGGGTCGGCGGCGGGGGATGCGGCTGTAACTGATAACGAAATCAACGGCACCAAAAACAATGAAATCGATTCGCAACAAGCTGGCCGTGGCCACCTGTACCTTGCTTTCCCAAGGTGCCCAGCAGGCCATCGCCACCGAGAGCTCATGGACTACCGATACTTCCTACCTTCTCTACAGTGAAGCGGACGATCGGGTAACCGTCAACAAGATCATCACCCGGGCCGACGTCACGCTCGGGGACAACGACCAGCTCTCTCTGGAAGCAGTCTACGATACGGTCACCGGCGCCACACCTACAGGCGCGGTTAAATCATTCAATACCGTATCCGTCACCACCCCCTCTTCCGGAGGAAACGGTTTCAAAACCGCCTCCGGCTCACCAGACCTGGTACAGTTCGACGACACCCGGCTAGGGGTCAACGTAGGATGGGCTCACGACTATAGTCGCACATTGACCGTCAACTATGGTGCCAGTGTCTCCGTAGAACGGGATTATGAGGCTTACGGGGGCAGCCTCACCATCAACAAGGAAACCGACGATCGCAGCCTTACCTTTACCGCCGGTATTGGCGGCTCCTATGACACCATCTTCCAGAGTTCTGGAGGCACCCCGAAACCGATGGGCAACGTGGAAGAAAACGGAGGCAACCCGGAATTTTTCGGCGCCGGAAACAAGCGGGGCTACGAAGGGATGCTGGGTCTTTCCCGTATCATCAACCGCCGCACAGTGGCTCGAGTCAACTATTCCATCAAGACGCTGGAGGGCTATCTAACCGATCCCTATAAGCTGATCAGTGTCACGGATGCCAATGGCATCGAGATGGAGCGCTACTTCGAGAGCCGGCCTGACAGCCGATTAAGACAATCGCTCTATGGTATTCTTGTCCATCAGCTGGACAACAAGGATGTCATCCATCTTTCGTATCGCTACTACTGGGACGACTGGGATATCAACTCCCACACCATCGATTACCGGCATCGCCGCAATCTCGACAATGGCCGCTATCTTGAGCCACACCTGCGACTCTACCATCAGACCGCGGCAGACTTCTTTCATCACAGCCTGAAATATGGTGAACCATTGCCCCAGTATGCTAGTGCGGATTACCGTCTGGATGAGATGAGCAGTATCACCTTGGGCGCCAAATATGGCCTTCCAGCGTGGGGGGGGATGCTGCGCTTCCGGCTGGAGTACCTTTACCAATCCTTTGCCGAAGCAGAGTACGATACCAACAAGGCGGTAATTTTCCAGGCCAGTTACAAGAAGGAATTTGACTAGCCCCATCACCTTAAGCGAAGAAGCTGGCTATTGGCGAGGCAGTTTCCGCGCCATGGCCAGCCCTTGCGAGATCCTTTTTGCCGTAAATGACCGTGCCCTGGCGGAACGGCTGTTGCGAATTGCCTGGAAAGAAACCATCCGCATTGAGCAGAAATTTAGTCGCTATCGCTCCGACAACGACATCCACCGCATCAACCACAGCAACGGTACTCCCATACGTGTCGACGAGGAGACCGCCAACCTGCTGGATTTCGCCCAACAATGCTGGGAGATCAGCGAAGGAAAATTCGACATCACATCGGGGGTGTTGCGTGAAGTGTGGCAATTTGACGGGAGTGACAACCTTCCCACCCCGGAGGCGGTGGCCGCACTCTTGCCACGTATCGGTTGGGATAAAGTGAAATGGCGGCGGCCAGTACTCATCTTGCGTCCAGGCATGGAGATCGACCTGGGGGGTATCGGCAAGGAATACGCTGTGGATCAAACTGCCCAACTCATCCGCCGGGAGCTGGAAAGCGGCGTACTGATCAATTATGGTGGTGATCTATATGCGCTGGGCCCAAGGCAGGGGGGGGAGCCCTGGGGAGTTGGCGTAGACGACCCGGAAGCAACCGGGATCCGGCAGATTGGGGCAGTCAAGCTGTCAAAGGGAGGACTGGCTACTAGTGGCGACGCCCGGCGCTATCTGCTCAAGGACGGGGTTCGTTACAGCCACATTCTGGATCCCACCACCGGCTGGCCGGTTCCCGATGCGCCCCGTGCGGTCACCGTTATTGCCGGGACCTGTCTGGAAGCAGGAATGCTTGCCACCCTGGCTATGCTGCAAGGTGGCAAAGCACGGGAATTTCTGGAAGCACAAGAGGTCACCTTCTGGTGTCTGTAACATCCCTACGAAGCCATCAACCGAACAGGGGCGGCTCACCAGCCACCGTTTCATCAATGGGTGGCTCTCCCTGAAGCGCATAAACTGCATCCCGAGTCAGCACCTCTGGATTCTGCACCCCAAACCATGAGTATAGGGTAGAAGCGATAGCCGTTGGTTCGAACTCGTAACTGTCATCGGTAGGCCGGGTGAACTGGCGGTTCTGCTTTGAACTCCCAAAACGCTCGGTCTTCCCAACCACCTTACCAAGTGCTCCTGCCGGCCTGATCGCTGCTCCTCCAAAGGTGTAAAGATTCTGATTGTTACCGTGATCCCAGCCCATGGAGTTATTCAGATTGACATTTCGACCAAAGTCTCCAAACACGTTGATAATGATGTTATCTGTCCCACCAGGGCGATCGGAATATTTGATATGTTTTATGGCCGCTCGCAACGTTGTCATCAACGCTTGCATCCGATCAGTGTACTCCTCTATAGCCGAGTTGTGATCGTCCCATCCGCCGAGCCCTCCTCCCACGGTGATGAACAGGCTGTCAGGATTGGCAATGGCCAGGGTGACCGCCGCTTTCACCCGCTGGGTATAACGGGTATTGGGATAACGTAAACGCCCGTCGTCTCCCGCATCCACATCACCTTCAGGAAGAAGGGGCAGAGCACTATCACTGTTAAGTTCTGAGGCAAAACCATCAATTAGGCCTTCCAATTTACGGCGATTTTCAAATCCAGCATAGGCCTTTGCAAAGCGCTTGTTGGCGCCGGCGCTCATCTGCGCCACAAGGTTCTCCAGTGCAGCATCAAACTGATTGTTACTGCGGGAATAAGGATTGTCAAAACGCTGATCCAGACTGATAGCCCGCAGTCCTAGTGGCAATGGATTGTTCGGGTCGCTGATAAAAGCCGTGGATCCCCCCTCGAAAGAAACGAATGGCAGCACGAATTCCTCGATAGGCTTGCTGAGCGCATTCCGGTTTCTATATAACACTGCTGCCAGAGTGGTGCCCATGCCCGGGCTGTTGTCGATATCCAGATTTCCGGTAAGACAAGAGAAGATACTCGGACGATGCGCCCGAGTATTGTTTTTGCGGCGATAGACCGTGCGGTAGATGGTCATGTCTCCCGCTGCCAACATCTCCTCCATCGCTTCTCCACCAGCATCACTCCAGAATCCGTTGCGGGTTATCCTGCCATTGTTGTCTGTGGTGGGACGCAACAGATTGCTGGGATAAGGGTTCTGCGAATTGCCGCTGATATCTTCAATGTTGGTCAGGTTTCCCGCCAGTTCAGAGGGTCCTCCATAAAGAAAGATGTTGATCACCTGAGGCATAACCGATGGAGTGACAAAATGCACCTCATTTAGCGCAGGCGCTGCAGCAACCTGCCTGATCAACGACTCATTGGAAAACATCGCAGGCATGCTGGCAGTAACCCCCAGCGCACCGGCCGTCTTGATAAAGGTTCTTCTTTTCATGGCGGACACCCCCTCAGTTGATCGCCTTGAAGTAGTAGGTTTCGGGCAGCCTGGAGATGTAATCAAACACCAACTGGGCCACATCATCGTGATAACCATCCCGCACCACATGGTTGCCTTTCCTCGTGACCACGTAGCCAGCATCCCGGGCGATATTAGTCAGCGTGGTCTTCTCCCGGGCGTCGGCACGGCGCAGGGCGGCTCCCAAAAACAGGTAGTCGAAAAACTCATTGAGCGTCAGCTCTTCAACCGAAGCGAAACGCTCCTGATTTTTCTCATACAACCGTTGCTCTTCCTCACCAGCATCTTCCGCCGGTTCATCCATGGAAACGAGCCCTAACCCCTTGCGCCAGCGATCCTTGCGGATCAATAACACCTCACGGAATCCCTTGTGATAATTGGCAAAGCTCAATGAGTCCATGGGAATACCAAACAGGCGCCCCAGTTTCAGTGACATGGTGGGCCAGTTCATTTCAGCCATATAGGCACGTGCTGCATCACCCCGGTTGGAAACCACTCCTTGGAACAAATCCCGTGACGGTGTCCAGTCAAGCCGCTGTGCTGTACCAAAAAAGCTCTCCTCAAAGGATTTTGGTCGCTCAGTTTTCAACAGATACTCACGGGAAAAGAGAATCCCCTTGAAGATCTCATCAAAGGTGGTGGGATTGCTGGCCGTAATGGACTGCACGATCTTCAGCCGATCCGCGTTGCTTCTTCCTGCAAAGAAATACTCCACCAGCACCGTTGTCACTCTCCCGATGACTAGAGGATGGCCCGCAATCAGGTCGTAAAAATCGTCACATGTGGTCACATAGGTACCCAGTACCAGCTGGGGTTCCGTATTGGGAGAGCCGGTAGAAAGCAGTTCATACCCATCATTTTCGTCGGACAGGTAGAGGTCCTTACAAGCGATGGAAGCGCGGGGAACATCCTCATCTCGATCAAACAATCCCAAGTAGATCTCAATCATCTCCCGAGTGTTGTCTTCCGGTGAACGGAAACGGCGCCAGTTTTCCTGGGTTCGCTGATGGCGCGAGATAATCTGACGAATGGTTCTCCCGTTGCGCAGATCATCTACCAACTTGTTGTATACCTTCTGCACATCATTGATGTTGGCACTGTCGATCTCCTCTGCCGGAGAAAAGAGAATGGTATTGGCCAGATGCCAAGCCATCCAGTGATCAAACATATCCTTGCTCAATGGATAGGTAGTGATCCGCGCCAGTGGCCGTTCCTTGGGAAGTTGCCGGAAGCGAAACCGCGCTTCGATGCCGTTTTCTTCATCCCCATCAATGAAAGTGTCATAATGTTGCCGGGTACTGGAATCCAACGGCGTAGAAAGCGCAGCTTCCACCGAAGAGAGAAATCCACGCCCCTCTTTCAAGGATGGATTCCCCATTCCTTGGGAGATATCAAAAAAATCGGCAACCGGAATCCCCCGATAGAAGCTGCTCATTAGCTTATTGGCTACCCGATACTTCTCCTCATCGCTGAGGCGGGTATACTCCTCTTCCGAAAGGGGTGCCGCAAAGCCGGAAACATGAAAGCCGGCCTGCGCACCCTGACTGGGCAAGTTCACATCGCAACCGCTAACTCCCGCAATCAGGAGCAGGAGTACTGGCAACCATCTTTTCATGGGAGAAACCCCCCTACCTTAAATACCAAAATAAAAACTCACGGGATCAGAGAACGCTTCTGTTATTGGCGGTACCCTGTGCGCTCTTCTTGAGAGCCATTGAACCGCATCAGCCGGCAAGAGGCTGCGATGCGAGTCACAGTTTGCAAACATTTGTTACACATCGTTTCTCTAACTAACCCCTGGCACAATTCACTCTCTGCTGCGAAAATGGCGGCCCGGGTTGTGGGATGAACTTCCGGAACCGGGGAATTGCCTGGAGAGACCGTGAGACCAGGCCGTGACGATATTTCCAAAAGAAACGCGAGAAATAACCATGTGTGGCATCTGCGGAACCCTGCATCTGGACGGCAACGAAGCCAACCTGCTCCCCATTGATCGAATGCTCGACACCCTTGGCAGACGTGGCCCAGACCATGGCGGAAGCTTCAGCGACGGCCCCGTAGCCCTTGGTCATCGACGGCTGGCAATCATCGATCTCTCGTCGCATGCCAATCAACCCATGGTAGACAGCCAGCTGGGATTGACCATTGTCTTCAACGGAACGATTTACAACTATCCCGAGCTGCGCAAACAACTACAGGGCATGGGCCATCATTTTTTCTCTCACAGCGATACTGAGACCATCCTCAAAGCCTACGCAGCATGGGGTGCGGGATGTGTGGATCGGCTGCACGGGATGTTTGCCTTCGCCATTTGGGATAGCCAGCACCAGCAGCTGTTTCTCGCCAGGGATCGTCTAGGAATCAAACCTCTGTACATCGCCCAAACGAACAATCGTTTCTACTTTGCTTCCACCACCCAGGCGTTACTTACTACAGGAGAAATCGACACCGCCATCGATACGGTTGGTCTCCATCACCAGCTCACCCTGCACGGGGTCATCCCGGCACCTCGTACAATTCTCAAAGGAATCTCCAAGCTGCCTCCTGCAACAACACTCGTCGTGACAGCAGAAGGTCGAAAACGCAGATGTACCTACTGGGAACCCCAAGCACAGCGTCCTGCCAGGCAAAAAAGTGAACAAGAATGGTGCGATGCGGTAAAAGAAAGACTACAGCGGGCAGTGGGAAAAAGGCTGGTGGTAGCCGATGTCCCCGTGGGCGTCTTGCTCTCCGGCGGACTGGACTCCTCTCTGCTTGTCGGCCTGCTGGCGGAAGCAGGAGTGAAGGAAATCCTTACCTTCTCCATTGGCTTTGAGGATGTTGGAGAAGAGCGCGGCAGTGAATTTGAATATTCCGATCTGATAGCTCGCCATTTCGACACCCTGCATCGCCGAATCCATATCCCGAATGACGAAGTCCTCAAGCGGCTTCCAGAAGCGGTCGCCAACATGGCGGAACCTATGGTTGGGCAGGATGCAGTAGCCTTCTATCTATTAGCAGAACAGGTCTCCCGTCACGTAAAAGTGGTTCAAAGCGGTCAAGGGGCAGATGAGCTTTTTGGCGGTTACTTCTGGTACCCCCTGATGGCCACGGATAGAACTCGCAGAGAGGTGGAGCGTTTTGCCAAATACTACTTCGACCGGGATCAGGAAGAGTATCTGGAGACCGTCACCCCCACTTACCACGGCGACGACTATACACGTCATACCATCGGCAGCCTGTTGACCAAACCAGGGGCGGACAGCTTCATGGATCAGGTGTTGCGGATGGATGTCACTACATTGATCGTGGACGATCCGGTGAAACGAGTGGACAACATGACTATGGCCTGGGGGCTGGAAGCAAGAGTACCCTTTCTGGACCACGAACTGGTGGAGCTGGCCTTGCAAATTCCACCGGAGCTCAAGCTTCGAGAAGGGGGAAAATATCCCCTCAAGCGCATTGCCCGGGGTCTGCTCCCTGATGCAGTGATCGAACGACCCAAGGGATATTTCCCGATGCCCGCATTGAAATATCTTCGGGGGCCATTCCTCTCTTTCATGCGGGAAATCCTCCATTCGGAGGCTTGTCGCCGACGCGGCCTGTTCGAAGCAGCCTACATCGAGAAACTGTTGGCAGCCCCGGAAGAGCACCTTACCCGTATCCAAGGAAGCAAATTGTGGCACCTCGCCCTGCTTGAGCTCTGGTTACAGCTTAACGTGGATGCTGCTTGAGCTCCTGGAGCGTTTTCAAGGCGGTCCTTGCCCGATCCAGTTTGTTGCGCAGCTCCTTGTTGAAAGGATCCAAACGCAACATCTCCTCCCAGACCCTTGCCGCCTCTTCGATTCGCTCCTGGCTATAGAGATCGTCTCCCCGGGCAACGCCTCTTTCCACAGTTTGCTGAATCACCCGTTCTTGCTCCGACTTCAATTCCTTTACCCGCGGATGTTCGGGATTGATCTCCTCCATCCGTAGCATGAGGCGACGAGCTGCCACCAAATCCCCCTGATCCCATACTTGAGCATATTCCGCCAAAAGACGACTGAGCTGCCGTTTCTGCTGGACCCGCCGGGAGACATACCGGGCATCGCGCCGGTGACGACGGGGCTCGAACACCTCGCTCTCCTCCACCTGTTCGATGGGAGGCAACTGCGCCAGTGCAGCCCTAACCTCGGGGCTGTCATCGAGCCGTTGCGCCATAACCAAACAGTGCTGTGCCAACCGCAGATCTCCTTCCTCCTGCACTTGGCGCCCTACCTGGAGCAGCTCCTTGGCTACCGCACGCCGCTTCGCTTGGTATTTACGCAAATCCCAGTCCAGATAGAGATATCCAGGGTTAGCCCGCTCCAGCTCGCGATGTGCCCGAGCGCTTTCCAGCAATGAACGTCCTTCGTGTAGCAACAGCTCCAGCTGCAACTCCTCGATGCGTTGCTGACGGCGGTTTTCCAACGCATCTCTTGCCACCCGCAACACGGCGCTTTGCGGCCAGCGCCCCAGTGCTTCGTCGAGCTGTTGCAATGCCTCATTCCAGCGACTCTGCTGAGCCAATTCCTCGGCCTTGGCTATCTGCTCCGCAGCATAACGGCTGGCCTGTTGCCAGGCAGCGTATAGTCGATCCCGCAGGGAGGCATTGTCTGGACGCAGCTGCACCTCTCTTTGGAGGGCGGCAAGGGCATTGCCATACTCCCGTTCAGCCAACCAGCTATTGATCTGCTCCGGCCCGATGACACTTCGCTGCGGCAGCTGGGCACATGCTGCGAGCAAGAAAACCAACAGAACCCAGGACCAACGGCTCATCCGGCCAACCGCCGAGAAAGCAAGGTATCAATCTGTTCATACATGTGAGGATGAAGTGCAACCACCACATCGTCCACCCGATAGGTGGCTACCGGCTTGTCCTTGCCCCGCACAGAGATGGACTGGTAACCCCCTATCTCTACACAGTCACTTACCATGGGTTGCTGCAGCATTTCCCCACTGACAACAATTTGCCCCGCTTCCGCCACGCTGGACAGCCGTGACGCCAAATTGACCGCATCCCCGAGTACGGTGTACTGCATTCGGCTTTTTGAACCCATAGTACCTGCAACCATAGTGCCGCAATTAACCCCAATGCTGAATTGTAACGGAATCTTGCCCATCCAGAGACGCTGGGTATTGAGCCGTTCAATCAGGTTTTTCAAAAGCACTGCAAAATAGATGGCATGGAAGGCGTGTTTGGGGTCGGGCTCCGGCACACCAAACAAAATCATCGCACAATCCCCCATATATTTGTCGAGCGTCCCTCCGCACAGCTTCGCTGCCTCTGCAATGTAACTGAAATATTCGTTTAGCAACTCAGCAACCTCAGTAGCAGAAAGCTTCTCCGACAACGAGGTATAACCAACGACATCGGCAAACAGCACGCTGGCGGTTACTGTCTCTCCTCCCAGCTTTACCTGTTCGATATTGGACAGCATATGCTTGGCCACATTCTCCGGCACAAAGCGGGAAAAGGCCTGCTCCACTTGCACCTTCTTCTGCAGCCCCTGCGCCATCTCATTGAATGCATTCATCAGCTGCCCAAGTTCATCGCTGCGCTGCTCGGTAATCCGGTAGTCGTAGTTTCCGGCCTGAATCTCTCGGCTCGCGTGGATCAGCTGCCGGATAGGCCGTGCGATTCTGCCCCCGACCATAAAAGCTCCGATAACGCCCAGCACAATCACTGCGAGTGTAATGGTCACCACCAGTCGCACTGACTCTTGCAGGGATTGCACCAACATCTGCCGACTGAAAGTGGTCAAACTGTAACCCAAAACCACGTCCTGAAAATGGATGGGGCTAATAAAGCTGATCAGATACTTTCCCTTCTCGGGCGAAAACCACTCCACCTCAGGCGGCACAACGTCAAACTCACCATCCTCCCTCAGCTCACGAAGTTTCCCTAGCGGCGGAATCAAACCGGAGCGGGCCAGCATCTCTCCATTGGCTGCAATAATTGCCGTACCATCGATATTTTCATTACGGGTTAGGTTGGAAACCAATACCTTGAGTCCCAACTCATCTTTGGCGAGAACCAGCTCTTTAGCAGAGTCCGCCACCTGGCTGGCCACAGTATGGCCAAAGCGGGTGATATCGGCACGCAATAGCGCACCTTGCCGGTCAATGAGCAACATTCCCAGCAACAGCATCGCCGACATGATCAGCAATGTGATAGCGATGGCCAGCCTGTATCCGATGGGAATACGAAAGCCACGCCACCCCTTGGGGATGAAGTTACCGCTTGCCATGGCCGATTGTCAGCGTGATTCTAAGTCGACGGTTTTAAACGGCCTTGTCCCGATTCTATTGTTCTAAATATCCCGGAAACAAGACCCTTGGATACCATACCACACTTGGCTAGAAAACCCTAAATCGTCATCCCAAATCGTCAACTTGCATTTCCCGAACCGGATATGGCCTAATGAATGGTCATAGATTCAAGCTGGTCTCTCATGGAGTTTATCTGCAATGCTGAAGCGTATCTTATTGTTTTTGATAACCAACCTGGCGGTTATTGTGGTACTGAACATTGTGCTGCATCTGCTGGGTATCGATCGCATCATCACTGCCCAGGGAGGTCTGGATTACACCAATCTGTTGATCTTCGCCGCTGTGTTCGGTTTCGCGGGTTCCCTAATCTCCCTGATGATTTCCAAGTGGACTGCCAAGCGGATGGTTGGTGCCCATGTCATCCAGCAGCCCAGCAATCCTACCGAACAATGGCTGGTGGAAACCGTTTCACGGCAGGCTAAAAAGGCGGGTATCGGCATGCCGGAGGTGGCCATCTATGACGCCCCGGAACCCAATGCCTTCGCCACCGGGGCCAACCGCAACAACGCCTTGGTAGCAGTCAGCACTGGTTTGCTCCGGATAATGGACAAGGATGAAGTGGAAGCGGTATTGGCCCATGAAATCAGTCATGTCGCCAATGGCGACATGGTCACCCTGGCGCTGATCCAGGGTGTTGTCAACACCTTCGTCATCTTCCTCTCCCGGGTGGTGGGCCACACGGTGGATCGGGCGGTGTTCAAAAACGAGAACGGTTATGGCCCTGCCTATTGGATCACCACCATTGTGGCCGAGCTTCTGCTAGGAATCCTGGCTACCATCATCGTCATGTGGTTCAGCCGACAGCGGGAATTTCGCGCCGATGCGGGGGCTGCACAGCTGGAGGGCAGGGAGAAGATGATATCAGCCCTGCGAGCACTGCAGCGGGGTGCCGGGGAAGCGGAACTGCCGGATCAGTTGGCGGCTTTCGGCATTTCGGGCCATATCGGACATGGACTCAAAGCGCTTTTCATGTCCCATCCTCCGCTGGAGCAACGCATCGCAGCGTTGCAGAGAGGCTGAAGCTTATGACGCCTCTCCAGTGAAGTCGTACTGCATGGATGCGGAGGGCTCCTGCACAAAGTAACCTTGGATATAGTTCACTCCGGCCTGCCACAAGAGCGACAAGCTATTGGCGCTTTCTACAAACTGGGCAATGGTCGCGCCTCCCGTTTCCCGCGCTATTTGATTGATGCGCTGAACCTTGTCGCGGGATTCTGGACTCTCATCCAGTGTGGTTATTAAGGAGCCGTCGATCTTCAGGTAGGGAGCCCGCAGCCGTTTCTGCAACATGATGGCATTGGGAGCAACGCCAAAACGGTCCAGTGCGATGCCGCATCCGAGCTTGCGCAACCCATTAACCAGCTTGGTCACCTTGGTGAGACACCCCAGGGCACACTCTTCCCTTATCTCGAAGATCAACCCCTCTCCGTCAACACTCGCTTGGCGCAGCTGTTGCCCGATCCAGAGCAACAGGGCTTCATCCCTGACTGAATCCTCAGACAGCTTTACAAATAGCTTGGTGTTCAATCCCTTATCCTGCCGCTCCGCCAGGGCGTGAATGGCATGAGCGATCACCCAGCGCTCCAGCTCTGGCAGCAGACCGGCTTCATGGGCAACCGGAATAAATTCCGCCGGGGAGATATCTTGGCCATCTTCTGACATCCGCAACAGCACTTCATATTTCTCGCCAGGTTCCCCATGCAGACTGACGATAGGCTGAAAGAGCAAGCGCAACCCGCCCTGATCCAGCGCCCTGCGGATTCGGCTAATCCACTCCTTCTGCATCTTCCGCTCCGCCATATCCTCCACCACAGGGACAAACTGCGTCACACGGTTGCCTCCCGCTTCTCGACTCTCTGCGCACGCCTTGCTGGCCCGAGCCAGCACCTCTTGTACGCTTGGCACGCTTTCGTTGATCAGGGTGACACCGATACTGCAGGTGCTGTGCACAGAATGACCTTTGATCTCGGAGACATGTCGCTCAATCATGGCACGCAACAGCTCAGCGATCTTTGCCGCCGTAGCGGCGTTGCAATTCCGTGCCACAGCAGTGAAGATATTGGTATAGAAGCGAGACAATCCCTGCGCCAAATTACCTTTCTGCCGCAGCAGTCGGGCAATGTCCACTAGCAATTGGTCACTTGCAGCCACTCCGAGCTGCTCCTGCACCTTTTTGAAATTGTCTATCTCAATGTAGAACAGGGCACCATTCACCCTTCCTTCCTTGGCCCGCTTCACCTCTGCGGCCAAACGCCGGAGAAAATATTGCCGATTAAACAACCCGGTGATGGGATCGATATTTTTCAGCTGCCGAACCCTCTCCTCCAGCTCCTTGCTGCGAGACTGTTCCCGAATGGTGATTTGAACGCAGGGCTCTCCTCCCAAGGTAGAGGGCCGCAGCTCCATCGTAGTATCGAAAAACTGGCCATCCGTGTTACGGGCTTGAAGCCGTAATTCCCCGGATTCTGGCTCCTGTTCTTCTTCGGTGAAACTGCGCAAAACGGACTTTATCTTGTTGCGGTCATCCTCGGCGACGGTTTCCAGCAAAAGCTCACCTTGCAGTTCCCATAGTCCGGCAAATCCAAAGCGCTTCAAATAAGCGTGATTGGCATAGACATATACGCCATCCTTTACATAAGCAATGGCATCACGAGAACTTTCCAGAAGCTCCCGTGCACGGCGCTCTGAATCCAGGTATTTCTGAGTAAAGTAACGCTGCGCTCTCCGTGCTTCCAGATCCTGCAGTTCCCTCCCGACCACTAGGCGCAAATGCTCTGGAGAGTATGTGCTCACCACTCCCCTGGCCCCTCCGCGCAACAGCTCCATCACTTCATTGCTGTTCTCCGCCGGCTGGTCTGTCAAGACCAGAAATGAGAGATCCTGACCACTGCGTACCACTTCGGCCAAAACATCCATAGATGGAAATTGTTGGTGGGGAAGACGGGCCATGACCATATCCCACTCTCCCTCTTCCAGGAGCTGTTTCATATCTACGGCATTTTCTACCCGCTCTGCAAGGACTGGACAACCGCCGCTACGCAACAGATTGACGATCTCTTTTCCATCATTCGCCTCATCCTCTACCAGGATCAGCCGCAAGTAGTGGTCTTTACTGCTCATAGTCATTATTCATATTGTCTTCCAAAAGCGTGACTCTTCCTTTCTCCGGTCCAGCCCGGTCTCCGCCGCCAAATGTCGATGGCGCATGTTTGATATTTCGGCAGCTCTCGCTATATTTTAAATTGAGCAGGTTTTTCTCCCTTGGGAATGCCTTGGGGAAAAACCCAGACAATCCGGGTAACCACTTGATAATTCGATAAGTTCCGCTGAGACAGCCAGGATCTCCTGCATCTTTGCCTGCACCACAAATGGCAAGGAGCAGCAGAGCCGGCTTGCTGTGAGAACCGGGGGAGGAAAGAGTATGACAGAGATCACTATTCGACCCGAGTCGTTTGAAGACTTGCGGGGTATCGACATTGTCAATATCGCAGCCTTCGAGGAAGAGGATGAGGCGCGATTGGTAACGGCGATTCGTCACAGCCCTGCCTATATCCCAGAGCTCTCACTGGTGGCAGAGGGGCACGACCGTATCCTGGGCCATTTGATGATGTTCAAGGCGGAACTGAAAAGGGTCGAAGGAAGCATCGATATTCTTGCCCTTGCCCCGATGTCTGTGTTGCCCTCCCACTCGCACCGAGGAATCGGTTCCAAGTTGGTAACCACGGCTCTAGAACTCGCCAGGGCACGAGGTTTCCCGGGGGTGGTTGTTGCCGGTTATCCGGACTACTATTCTCGTTTTGGATTCAGGCCTGCCGTTCAAAAAGGGCTCGAATGCAATCTGCCGGTGGAGAAGGAGGCAATCCTTGTCCTCGAGCTAACGCCGGGGACATTCGAGCATGGGGGAAGCATCATCTATCCGGCATTGTTCCAGCAGTTCTATCAAACGCCACACTGAACCCAAATCAGCAAATCGGCATCTTGGCAGGCGTCCCCGCCCGCTCGCGCACCAGCCGAGGGACCATATAGCCTGGAAGCCGCTTTCGCAGCTCCTTCAACAGGGAAACCGCCGCTTTCTCATTCACATCAAAATGCGCTGCCCCGTCCACCTTGTCCAGCAGATGCAAGTAGTAAGGGATCACCCCTGCAGAAAAGAGGCGTTCACTGAGAGCCAGCAAAGTCTCCACCCTATTGTTGACAGCACGCAACAGAACCGATTGATTCAATAATACTATTCCTGCCTCTCTCAGTCTTGCCAACGCCTGGCACACCGAATCATCCAGCTCGTTGGGATGATTGGCATGGATGACCAGCACGGTCTGCAAACGGCACGCTCTCAGCCAGTCCAGTAATACATCATCGATTCGCGAGGGTAATACCACCGGCAACCGGGAATGGATCCGCAACCGTCGCAAATGGGGGATTCGCTGAAGCCGCATCGACAAATCAGCAAGCTGTCCATCGGCCAGCAACAGCGGATCTCCGCCACTCAAGATCACCTCTTCAATGGTGGGATCGGCAGCGATATAACCCAGCGCCGCCTCCCATTCATCACCTCGTGCAACAGCTTCCGTATAGGGAAAGTGACGGCGAAAACAGTAGCGACAGTGGATTGCACAGACAGCGCTGGCGACCAGCAATGCGCGTCCATGATATTTGTGGATCACCCCTGGTGCCACGATGGACGCTCCGTCACCCACCGGATCGGCATGATATCCTGGTACCCACTGAGTTTCGGCAACCCCCGGCAGCACTTGCAGCAGCAGCGGATCCCGTGGATTTCCCCGTTCCATGCGTTCAACAAAGCCCAAGGGGACACGCATGGAAAAACGTCGTTCCGCCTCCTCATCGGCAAGCAAATTGGGCAGTTCCAAGCAACGCAGCAGTTCCGCAGGATCGGTAATCGCCCTGGCCATCTCTCGCTTCCAGCGAGGCGTATGTAAAAGTTCAGTATTTGTGGTTATCATAGGCGACCGAATTGTACAGGAGTCGGACAGCATCATGGCACGATACAGCACCAATGAATTCAAACGCGGACTCAAGGTAATGCTAGATGGCGATCCCGCGGTCATCATTGAAAACGAGTTTGTCAAGCCGGGCAAGGGTCAGGCGTTCAATCGGGTAAAATTGCGCAATCTGAAAACTGGACGGGTCATCGAGCGAACCTTCAAGTCAGGGGAGAGTATCGACGCTGCTGATGTGGTGGAGACCGAGATGCAGTACCTGTACAACGATGGGGAATCCTGGCACTTCATGAATCCAGAAACCTTCGAGCAGATTGCTGCAGATGAGGTAGCAGTTGCTGATGCAAAACCCTGGCTTAAAGAGCAGGATATCTGCACTGTAACCCTCTGGAATGGAGCACCTCTCAGCGTTACCCCACCAAACCATGTAGTACTCAAAGTGGTGGAAACAGAGCCCGGAATCCGGGGGGATACCGCCACCGGAGGCAACAAACCGGCTACCCTAGAGACCGGTGCGGTGGTGCAGGTCCCTCTGTTTGTCAACGAAGGAGATCTGCTAAAAGTGGACACCCGCAGCGGAGAGTATATTTCTCGCGTCCGTGAGTAAGGCTACAGAATGGCGGCCCACAGCCTCGGTTGAAATGCTGCGCTATCGTGCCAAGCTCCTGGCACAAATCCGTGATTTCTTTGCTGAACGCGACGTCTTGGAGGTTGAGACTCCCGTTCTCTCCTCTGCTGCTAACACCGATCCCCAAATCAACAGCTTCTCCACCATCTCCGGTCTTGGACACCAGCCGGGAGCTCCGCTCCACTATCTCCACACCTCGCCAGAATTTGGAATGAAACGTCTACTGGCTGCCGGTAGCGGCCCCATCTACCAGATCTGCAAGGTATTCCGCCAAGGAGAAAGCGGGCGTTATCACAACCCCGAATTTACACTATTGGAATGGTACCGCCCGGATTTCGACCATCATCGATTAATGCGCGAGGTAGAAACGCTAGTCCTGCACCTGCTCACGAGGACAAAACTCGCCCCGAGTCAATATCTCACTTACCGAGAGGCCTTCAAGCTTTACGCCGCCCTGGATCCTCATCTCGCATCGACAGAGGAGATCCGTCACTGCGTTGAGCGATGTGGAATAGGTGAGGTGAGCGGATTGACGAAGGACGATCGCGACGGCTGGCTGGATCTGCTGATGAGCCACCTGGTGCAACCGCGCTTGGGCAGGGGTCAACTAACCTTTCTCTTCGATTATCCCGCCTCCCAGGCGGCACTGGCCCGGATCATTCCCGGCGATCCCCCGGTGGCCGCTCGCTTTGAGCTGTTTCTGGAGGGAGTGGAACTGGCCAACGGTTTTCATGAGCTGAATGATGCAGCAGAGCAAAAGAGTCGTTTCCGCCATGATCTTCAGCAACGGAAACGGGCTAAACAGCCTTTGCTCCCAATGGATCAAAGGCTGCTCGCCGCATTACATCACGGTCTGCCAAACTGTGCCGGAGTTGCGCTAGGTATCGATCGGCTGCTGATGCTCATCCACGACGCCTCCCATATCAAAGAGGTGATCGCCTTTCCTTTCGAACTTGCCTGAAATCCGCAAGGTGGAGTTGCTATGACGCCGCTTGCCAGACAAAACGATAAGCAATCCCCTCCACCTCATAGGAGATTCGCACCGATGTCACCTGGGGCTCCTCAGTGATTGCCACCTCCCTATCAATCAAACGCCAGGGATGACGTGGAAAAACGGCACGTTCTACCAGCCCATATGCCTGGTAGGCCTCGAGTAACGCCGGCATGCCCGCTGTATAACGCAACTCCACAACAGAGCGCGGAATCCCCTCACTATCGACCACCGGCTCATAATCCGCTGTCGCCGGATCATAATGCCACCAACGGACATCCACGCTTTCAACCAGGCCACTCTTCCAGTCCCGGTTGATACGGGGAACCGGAACTGGCAAAGGAAAGGGTTCATTTTCGAAAGGAGAAAGCGGCGGCAACCGGAAATTGGCCAACACCTGGGTACCATTACGTAACTGCCACTCACCAGGTACTGCCTCGGTCAGTAGACTCCCGCTGTTCTCTCCGGGTGGAAAACTATATTGAAACCGGTCCCACTCACCATCACCATCATCATCCAGCGCCCGCAGCTGGAAAAACTCATTGCCACACCCACCTTCACCGGCCGTCACGGCACCGTTGTCAAGCCCTACAATAGGGTCAAATACCACACCGGTTCCTGTGGATGTAGCCACCGGTGGATAAAGTGCAACCGAGGCAGAACTGCTGCAGATCTGTTCCAGATTAGGACGATTCTCATTGGTTTCCACCTGCATGGCAAATCCGGCATAACGATAGATTGCAGGATCGGCAAAACGATTATCCACCTCGGTCAGCCTTCCCTCCCACACAAAGCCGGGAACAGCCCGATAATAAATGTCGCTGTCGGCATCGTAGCTATAAAAAGCCTCTTCAGGCTGTTCATCGCGCACCGCCTCCACCAAAGGGGGATGGAGCACTTTCACAACTTCTTCGTTGTTACCGCTTCCTGAACCATCTCCTTCCTGGCATCCTGCCAGCAATGCCAACGCCACCACGCTGCCAACCCAAAAGGCCGGGGCAGAGCCTCCCCCCGTTTTGCCAACTACCATATTAGAAAATATTTCAAAACCGTTCATGCTGCATGGGCTCTCAGAGGTGTCATACCTGACCATGTCCCTATGCATTTTCCGGAGGCGCCACCCGACTGACGGCTTAGTGACGGCCGCGCGTCAATTTTGTGGCGCTCTTACGGAAGACCTATCGGCACGGTGAGAAAGGGCCTTTAACTGAAACGGCTAACGGGGCATACTGGCCACGAAGATGACACTCAAACAGCGAGACGGCATGAAAAAAGTGTGGAAATGGATGAGCGGAATCTGGCTGGCTTCGCTCCCGTTGTTCTGTCACGGCCTCAGTTTCCCTCTGCCGACGGATGGTGGAGACGTGGTCGGCAATGTAGTGGAAGTTACTGCCCGTTACGAAGACACCTTCTCCGACTTTGCCAGAGATTACGATCTGGGGTACCGAGAAATGCTGGCAGCCAATCCTGGTATTGATCCCTGGCTTCCTGGCGCAGGAACCCGCATCACTATTCCCACCCGTTTCATCCTACCGCCTCCCCCCCGTAAGGGATTGATTATCAATCTTGCGGAGCTTCGCCTTTACTATTTTCCCCCAGGGGAAAATCGGGTGATCACCCACCCTATCGGGATCGGTCGTGAAGGATGGGAAACGCCTACAGGGAAAACCCGGATCATCCAGAAAACCCGCGATCCGGTCTGGATCCCACCGGAATCCATCCGGGAAGAGTATGCAAAAAAGGGAACCGAACTACCCAAAGTGGTCAAGCCTGGACCAGACAATCCACTGGGACGATTCGCCCTGCGGCTGGGGATGCCGGGCTATCTAATCCATGGTACGGACAAGCCGTACGGGGTAGGAATGCGGGTTAGCCACGGCTGTATCCGGCTTTATCCAGAGGATATCGAGGCCCTGTTTCCCTTGATTGGAATAAACACCCCGGTACGTATTATCAATCAGCCCTACAAAGCCGGCTGGCTTGACGGCACTCTCTACCTGGAAGCCCACCCGCCGCTGGAAGAAGAGGCCAAACGGCTTGAGGGCACCATCAACCTGACACCCGTGGTCAGAGTAGTCTCTTCCGCACGGGGCGACATTCCCGTCAAGGTGGACTGGGCCCGCATCGAGCAAGTAGCCCGGGAACAGCGTGGTATCCCGTTTGTCATTGGAAAAAGTGAGAAAGAAACCGCGCTGATCACCGAAAATGACATCGGCGTGAAATAAAAAAAGGCCTGGAGGCAGTTCCTCCAGGCCTTCCTGCTCCTTCACCCCCATACTTCTCCCGGAAAATCGACCAACGGGGCAAAGCAGGGGGGAATTGAAGGGCTGGCAGCTACTTGGCCATCACCTTTTCGGTCATCCGCCCACAACGCTCGCTGCATGCATCGGCGGCCCGCTTGGCATCTTCCGCCTTGTTCATTGCCGCATTGGCGGTACGCTCCGCGGCTGCAGCGGAATTCTGTGCCTTGGTAGCTGCAGACATTGCAGCATCAGCCGCAGCTTGCACCTTGGCAAGGTCATCAGCAGTTACCGGGGGAGGGCCCTTGTGTGCGCAGCCAGCCATCAGACCTATTGCCAACGCAGCGGCAGACAATTTAATCAAACTTCCTTTTACCTTCATCAGTTGTACCTCTTCTCAGCTAGTTTTATATTTGCGATTCAACCTGTTTCTTGCTTTGCACAGCAGCGTCCCGTCGTTACGACAGCGCAACGGGTCAAATGCTTGCTTCCTGATTTGACCCGTTCCGGCTTCCTATATACGTGAGTATATACAAAACCGCAACCAATCCCGTTTAATTTGGATCAAAAAATCCCAAAATGGGTCAAAAAGTACCCTATGGACCACATCCCGGTTCCCGTTACCGGCATTTCCCGATCTGTTGCCCCATCCGCACTACAGCATCTGGCTGACACGCCTGACACCACTCCACTTGCCTTGGACCAAAGAGAAGGATAACCGTTGAACCCATATTAAATCTTCCCATTTCAGCGCCACGCTCCAGCTCCGGAGCATCGTCACCATATTCCCGCTGGACAACTTCTCTGCCTCTTGGAGGAGTTACTACCCCGGCCCAGACGGTTTCGATACTTGCCACGAAGATCGCCCCTACCAAAACCAGGATCATTGGCCCGGCCTCTGTCTCAAATAGACAGACCACCCTTTCGTTACGGGCAAAAAGCCCCGGTATTACACGCGCCGTTGCAGGACTGACGCTGAACAGACGTCCGGGAATATGTACCATCCTTTGCAGCCGGCCACACAATGGCATATGGATACGGTGATAGTCCCGAGGGGAAAGATAGATGGTGGCATAGTTTCCACCTTGGAATCGGTCGGCCAGTTCCACGGAACCCAGCAGCTGAGTTAGCGAGTACTCCCTTCCTTTCGCCTGCAAGAGGTGGCCATCGTGCATCACTCCTGCCTGGCTGATCCGGCCGTCTACCGGCGAGACAACCGCTGTCTCGGCCGAAGGCAAGGGGCGTGCATCAGCCCGCAAGGCGCGGGTGAAAAAGGCATTGAAATCGGGATATGCATGAGGATCGCTCTCCACGGCAAGGCTCAAGTCGACATGATAAAGCCGGCGAAATCCATCGATCAGCAGATTCTTAATCCAAGGATTCCGGCACCTAGCCAAGTGACCAATCGCCCGTGACAGCAGGTGATGAGGCAGCGGATATTGCGGCAACGTCTTGAAATAATCTGTTATTTTATTCATTCGATCGGTATTGGCATGCTCCGTTTTGGTATCGGGCAGTTTGTTGAAGGAAAATTGTAAAACAACCGGCGCAAATTCGAGTAGGATAAAAACTATAGAACAAAGCGACAGATGTCGATAGCTATATTCGAGACCATTAATTAACGACCCGTACCAGTCATGTATCGATATCAAACCAACGACCGGCAGCCCTCACCCATGTGGGTATTTGAAAACAACTATCGCAATCTATTGCAGCTGTTCCCGGCGCTTATCGATATGGAGGCCTCCGAGATCGCCATCCAGAATGAACAGATGGTGCTGAATGTAGTAGTGGAGGAATGCAGCCGCTACACCACTACCATAAGTATCCGGCATGCGTTTAAACAGGAGATTCCTTATCTGTCCGACATGACCATGAAGGTACGGATCTATCACGACGCAAAGGTGGCAGAGGTACTGTCGTATCAAGGAGAACACCGTTTCGAAGGGCGCTATAACTACCCTAACCCACGGATGCGACATCGGGATGAAAAACGGCAGCTAAACCAATTGCTGCAGGAGTGGCTCAACTACTGCATCACCCACTACGATAGCTTTACCGCAGAACCGGCGTTGGCCCAGAGCTAACCCCTTCCCCTTTCTTTCCTTCCGGTTAGCAACCTGTCCCGGGATCCGGGATAATATGAGGCGTGAAATTGGAATCCGCCCTCGTTGTGCTACCACCTGACACCGCCCGACGCCTGATTGGGGAGGCAGTGGCCGCCTTGCCCCAACTGAAGCGGGCAATGGCCAATGGCCGAATCATTATTGCTGGCGGGGGAACCACCCGCCATGTCGTACGCGCACTTTTGGGCGAGGATCCCGGCCATGCCGCATTTGCCATCGGCTGGATCCGTGATGGGGAGTTTTGTGAAACCCCCAGCACAGGAAGGGGGCCTGGCCCTTATCTGATCGAGGAAAGCCACGTTTCCCGCGGTTGGCCCGGCCCCCTGCTAGAACGCTTCGACCGGGGAGACATCTACATCAAAGGGGCCAATGCAATAGATACCGATGGCAATGTAGGTATCCTGCTTGGCTCTCCAACGGGAGGAAGCATCGGCAGTGCGCTCCCCATCATCTACGCCCGGGGAGCCGAGCTCATCATCCCCATCTCCCTGCAAAAACTGGTTCCTTCCGTCTCCGCGGTGGGCAACAAGTTGGGACAGCGACGCCTCTCCCATGCCACTGGTGCGCCATTGGGATACATGCCCATCATGGCAGGATTTGCGACGGTGATTACGGAGATCGAGGCCATAAGGTGCCTTTATGGGCTTGATGCCACAATGGTGGCAGCTGGCGGGGTCGAAGCATGCGAAGGGGCCATAACCTTGCATGTAGAAGGGGATGGTGAAAAGCTGGAAGCATTGCTGAAGGCTATCCACGGATAACCCGTGACTGGAACGATTCCCGTTTCATCCCAAAGGCTTGTACAATAAACTCTTCCCGGTTCAAAGCGATGGTGGATATAGGTTATGCTATCGTCTGAACCCTCTGGCCCGCTAATCTGATGGAAAGATCATGTCCGAACGCTGCGCAACGGTAGAGCGCAAGACGCTGGAAACCTTGGTCACAGTGACCTTGAACCTGGATGGAAAGGGAAAGGCCCGTCTCAACACCGGTCTTCCATTTCTGGATCACATGCTGGATCAGGTGGCCCGGCACGGTCTGCTTGATCTGGAGATCCAGGCGAGCGGCGACCTGCATATCGATGGCCACCACACGGTGGAAGATGTAGGTATCACCTTCGGACAGGCTCTAACCAAGGCGGTGGGTGAGAAAAAGGGGATCCGCCGCTACGGTCACGCCTATGTACCATTGGATGAAACGCTCTCCAGGGTAGTGGTGGATCTTTCCGGACGGCCGGGCCTGCTGTTCGCGGTGGAGTTCCCCCGTACCACCATCGGTGGATTTGACACCGAGCTATTCCAGGAATTTTTTCAGGGATTCGTCAATCATGCAGAGATTACCCTGCATATCGATCTGATTCGAGGCCGAAACGCCCATCACATTGCGGAAACCGTGTACAAGGCGTTCGGCCGGGCCCTGCGTATGGCATTGGAAAGCGATCCCCGTAATCCGGAATCCATTCCATCCACCAAGGGAATACTGTAAGCAAGGATGGCCAATCGAGTCGCAATCATCGATTACGGCATGGGTAACATCCATTCCGTCGCCAAGGCCCTCGAGTTCGCAGCGGGAGGTGGAGCCCGGATCGATATCACCCATGACGCAGCAAGAATCCGGCGCGCCGAACGGGTAGTTCTCCCTGGAGTCGGAGCAATCCGGGACTGTATGGCAGAGATTGCCCGCCTAGGATTGGATGAAGTGATCCACGAAGTGGCGCAAAACAAGCCGTTTCTGGGCATCTGTGTCGGAATGCAAGCTCTATTCGAACAGAGTGAGGAAAATGATGGAACAGCCTGTCTCGGCATTCTGCCTGGAGAGGTACTCGCCTTCCGCACAGATATGACCGACCCGGTCAGTGGTGAGCGCTTGAAGATCCCTCACATGGGGTGGAACCAGGTCCACCAGGAGATCAATCATCCCCTGTGGCAGGGAATCGAGCAGGACACCCGTTTCTATTTCGTACACAGCTACTACGTAGTCCCCACCGATGAGAACCTGACTGCTGCTACCACCTGCTATCCCGATCCCTTCAGCTCGGCGGTAGCACGGGGAAACATCTTTGCAGTCCAGTTCCATCCGGAGAAGAGTCAGCGGGCCGGTCTGGCTCTTTACGCCAACTTCCTACGTTGGGACGGACAATGAGGGTCCCTGGATAGCTTTTTCTCCAACATCATGAAAACGCTCAAGCTATGGAATTGATACCTGCAATTGACCTCAAGGATGGTAGATGTGTACGCCTGCGTCAGGGAGCCATGGATGATGTCACCGTTTATTCGGATCGACCAGTGGAGATGGCTCGTCGATGGGTAGAAGCGGGCGCTCGCCGGCTACATATGGTGGATCTGGATGGTGCCCTCTCCGGCAAGCCGAAGAACGCCGCCGCAGTCCATGAGGTGTGTGAGGCGTTTCCTGATTTGCCGGTACAGATCGGTGGGGGAATCCGCGATGAGGATACCGTACAGACTTACCTGGAGGCGGGGGTACGCTACGTCATCATCGGCACCAAGGCGGTCACAGCCCCCCACTTTGTTAATGACCTCTGTTTGGAGTTTCCCGGTCACATCATCGTCGGTCTGGACGCCCGGAATGGCAAGGTCGCCGTGGATGGCTGGTCCAAGCTCTCCCATCACGACGTGATCGATATGGCACAGCATTTCGAGGAAGATGGCGTCGAGGCAATCATATATACCGATATCAGCCGCGACGGAATGATGAGCGGGGTCAACATCGAGTCTACCGTAGCTCTGGCAAGGGCAATCACCATCCCGGTAATTGCCTCCGGTGGAATCACCAACCTGGATGATGTCCGTGCGCTCTGTGCTGTCGCCGATGAAGGAATTCAGGGAGCAATCACCGGCCGGGCCATCTATGAAGGAACCCTGGACTTTGCCGCTGGCCAAAGGCTGGCAGATGAGCTGAGTCGCACCGAGAGATGAGTCTGGCGAAGCGCATCATTCCCTGCCTGGACGTGGACAATGGCCGTGTGGTCAAAGGAGTCCGGTTTGTGGACATCCGGGATGCCGGAGATCCAGTGGAGATTGCCTGCCGCTACGATCGGGAAGGAGCGGATGAGCTCACCTTCCTCGACATCACCGCCAGCCATGAAAATCGCAAGACCATGGCGGAAGTGGTAGAGAAAGTGGCCGAACAGGTATTCATCCCTTTGACCGTAGGAGGCGGTATCCGCACCAGCCCGGACATCCGCTACCTGCTCAAGGCCGGGGCAGACAAGGTCGCCATCAACACTGCCGCGGTGAAGAACCCGGAGTTCGTCAAGGAGGCGGCCGACCGGTTCGGCTCCCAATGCATCGTAGTGGCCATCGATGCCAAACGGGTCAGCAGGGAAGGGGAACCACTCCGCTGGGAGATTTTCACCCATGGAGGCCGCAACCCAACCGGTCTGGATGCCATCGAGTGGGCGGAAAAGATGGTCGCTTACGGCGCCGGAGAGATCCTGCTGACCAGCATGGACCGGGATGGAACCAAGTCCGGCTTCGACCTCCAGCTTACCCGGACAGTGAGTGATACAGTTCCTGTTCCAGTCATCGCTTCAGGAGGGGTTGGTACTCTCGAACATCTGGCGGAAGGAATCCTGCAAGGACACGCCGATGCCGTACTGGCAGCCAGCATCTTTCATTTTGGCGAATACACCATCGAGCAGGCCAAGCACCATCTCCGAAGTCAGGGGATTGAGGTAAGAATATGAACCGGAAATCCGACTGGCTAAACCAGATCCGGTGGGATCCGCAGGGATTGATCCCGGTCATCACTCAGGAGGAAAAAAGCGGCCGGGTGCTGATGTTTGCCTGGATGAATCGTGAAGCCCTACGGCTTACCGCCGAGGAGGGAGTGGCCATCTACTGGTCCCGCTCCCGCAACCGACTGTGGCGCAAAGGAGAGTCATCGGGTCATCAACAGCAGGTTCGTGAGATTCGGTTGGATTGTGACAACGATGTAATCCTGTTGCAGGTGGAACAGAAAGGTGGCATCGCTTGTCATACGGGGAGAGAGAGCTGTTTCTATCAGCGCCTGGAAAAGGATGGCTGGCAATCCGTTGAGCCGGTGATCAAGGATCCAGCAGAGATCTACGCCACTTCCCACCCGGAAGGAGAAACCCATCATGAGTGACGTGCTGGAAAGGTTGACCGAAATCCTGGAGACACGCAAGGAGGCCGATCCCGCCAGTTCCTACGTGGCCACGCTGTACCATGAAGGGCTTGATGCCATTCTCAAGAAGATCGGCGAAGAGGCGACCGAAACCGTCATCGCAGCCAAAGACGAAAACCTGCCGCAGGTCATTTATGAAACTGCGGATTTGTGGTTCCATAGCATGGTGATGCTGATTCACCTCGGTGCCCGGCCTGCAGATGTCCTCGCAGAGCTGGAGCGCCGTTTTGGCCTGTCCGGCATTGAGGAAAAGGCGCGAAGGGGGCGGAAATGAGTGACTGTCTGTTTTGCAAGATCGCCGCTGGTGAGGTTCCGGCCGACATCGTATACGAAGACGAACGGGTAGTGGTATTCAAGGATATCCATCCCAAGGCCAAGGTACACCTGCTGGTCATTCCCAGAATTCATCTGGAGAGCCTGGAGGAACTTCAACCGGAGCATGACGAATTGATGGGCTATATGATGCGGCTGCTCCCCAGGCTGGCCCGGGAACAAGGCCTAGCACAGGGATTTCGTACCATCATCAATACCGGGAAAGGTGGCGGGCAGGTTATCTTTCATTTACATATTCATCTGGTTGGCGGTCCCGGTCTGCCCGGTTTTTAAACGATTTCAAGACAAGTGGAGAGTGAATCATGGGAATAAGTCCGTGGCAATTGCTGATCATCTTGGCCATTGTACTCGTCCTGTTTGGCGCCAAGCGGCTGCGTAATGTAGGCAGCGACCTGGGCGCAGCAATCAAGGGCTTCCGTACTGCGATGAAGGAGGAAGACGAACCGGAGAAAGCCGGAGAACGCCTCGAAAAAAGGGAGGCTGAAGAAAGTCGAATCATTGAGGGCGAAGTCAGCAAGGAGAAGAGCAAAGGCTGAGTCCACAGGAAACACCTGGAATTGAGCCACAATGTTTGACATCGGCTTCTGGGAAATCTCCTTCATCGCCATCATCGCTCTCCTGGTGATTGGCCCGGAGCGGCTGCCGACGGTCGCTCGACAGGTCGGCCGCTGGTATGGACAGATCCAGCGCTTTCTGCTCTCGGTCAAGTCGGATATCGAACAGGAGATCAAGGCCAGTGAGCTGAAACAGCTCATGGAGGAGCAGAAAGCAGAGCTCGATCAATTGAAACAGTCCCTGCATCAAACCCGCTCCGAGCTGGAGAGGGTAGCGGCAACTGATTATCTGGATGAGGCGATAAAACCCATTGAGAAGCAACCTGAGGCCACGGCGGAAAAAACCGATAAAATGGCTCCAACCAAAGCCGATCCCTCACCGAAATGACCCATCCCAGCAGTCATCCTCCCGGTGATCCGGAGGAACGGGTCGACCAGGAGCAGCCCTTTCTTTCTCACTTGGTGGAGCTGCGCGATCGCCTGCTGCGCATCATTCTGATTGTTGGCGTAATCTTCTTGGCGCTGGTTCCCTTTGCCAATAAGATTTATACCCTGCTGGCAGCCCCTCTGCTGGTGCACCTGCCAGAGAGCAGCTCCATGATCGCCACGGAAGTAGCCTCTCCCTTCCTCACTCCGTTCAAGCTGACCCTGGTACTCTCCATCTTCATCGCCATTCCGGTAATTCTCTACCAGGCTTGGGCATTCATGGCTCCTGGGCTCTATCGCCATGAACGACGCCTGATGTTACCACTGCTGGTTTCCAGCACCGCCCTTTTCTACATTGGAATGGCCTTCGCCTACTACGCGGTGATGCCGCTGGTATTTGGCTTTCTCACCTCTACTGCCCCGGAAGGGGTGGCTGTGATGACCGATATCAGCAAGTACCTCGATTTTGTGCTGAAAATGTTCTTTGCCTTCGGCGCTGCCTTCGAGGTTCCGGTCGCCACCTTCCTCCTGGTGCTCACTGGGGTGGTTACCCCGGACAAACTGGTGGCCATGCGTCCCTATATCATCGTCGGCGCCTTTGTCATCGGCATGCTGCTGACACCACCCGACATTATCTCCCAGACCCTGCTGGCAATTCCGATGTGGCTGCTATTCGAAGCAGGACTGTTTTTCTCCCGCGTCATGCTGCGCCGGCGCCAGGCAGCCGAGGAAGCGATCAACAATCGCAACTGAGCAATTATTGCGGATTTCTTCTTTCCAGGATGAGAAAGCTGTAAGGCCAGGGGTTTTTCTCATCTGCCGGAAAATCCTGGCGCGACAACTCCTTCCATTCACATTGGTCGAAATCAGGAAACCAGGTGTCGCCCTCGAAGCAGCCGTGAATGACAGTGATGTAAAGTCGATCGGCTCGGGGCAGCATCTCTCGATAAAGCTCCGCACCACCAATAATCATGACCTCTTCAGCGGGTTCAGCCGCCTCCAGTGCTTGCTGAAGAGAAAAGACCACCTGCGCATCTTTCGCGCGATAGCTTCGATCCCGTGTGACAATAATATTGGCACGCTCCGGCAGTGGCCTGGCCCCAAAAGATTCAAAGGTTTTCCGCCCCATCACCACCGGCTTGCCCAGCGTGTGATGGCGAAACCAGCGCATATCTGCTGGCAGCTTCCAGGGTAAGCGGTTATCCATGCCGATCACCCCATCATCGGACATGGCCCAGATCAATGAGATGATCATACGGCAACCGGCGCCTTGATGGGCGGATGGCAACGGTAGTTCACCAACTCGAAATCTTCAAAACGGAAACCAAAGATATCCTTCACCGCCGGATTGATCCGCATCTCCGGTAAAGGATAGGGTTCCCGCGAGAGCTGCAGCCTGGCCTGTTCCAGATGGTTGGTATAGAGATGAGCATCACCCAGAGTATGGACAAATTCCCCTGGCGCCAACCCCGTCACTTGAGCCAGCATCATGGTTAGCAGCGCATAGGACGCGATATTGAAAGGCACCCCCAGGAAAATGTCTGCGGAACGCTGATAGAGCTGACAGGAGAGTCGTCCCTGCGCAACATAGAACTGGAACAGGGTATGGCACGGAGGCAGAGCCATCTGGTCGAGCTGCGCCACGTTCCAGGCACTGACGATGATGCGGCGGGAGTCTGGATCGTTCTCCAGCTGCTCAACCACCTGCGCAATCTGATCCACATGCCCTCCTTCAGGAGTTGGCCATGAGCGCCACTGAAACCCGTAGATGGGTCCCAAATCCCCCCTCTCATCTGCCCATTCATCCCAGATGGTGACACCATTGTCATGGAGATAGGCAATATTGGTATCGCCTTGCAGAAACCACAACAGTTCGTGGATGATGGAACGCAGATGGAGCTTTTTCGTTGTGACCAGAGGAAAACCCGCCTGCAGATCGTAACGCATTTGATACCCAAACACGCTGAGTGTTCCTGTACCGGTGCGGTCCTCCTTGTATACCCCGTTTTCCAGCACATGGCGCATCAGCTGCAGGTAAGGCTGCATCCTATTTTACCCCCGCAGATCCTGCTGGCACCGCCCGTTGCCGATGGGCCAGCCACAACAGAACCACCCCTGCAACAATCATCGGCGAGGAAAGAACCTGTCCCATGGTAACCCAACCGAAAGCAAGGTAGCCCAGTTGTGGATCCGGCATTCGCACAAACTCCACCAAGAAACGAAACAGTCCATAAAAGAGAAGAAACACTCCCGATACAGCACGCAGCGGGCGTGGCTTGCTGGAGTATATCCAGACGATGGCAAACAGAACCGCACCCTCCAAAAAAGACTCATATAGTTGGGAGGGGTGCCTTGGCAGAGGGCCTCCACTCGGAAATACCATTGCCCAGGGGACGTCGCTCACCTTACCCCACAGCTCTCCATTGATGAAGTTTCCGATCCGGACTACACCAATCCCAATGGGAGCAAGGGGTGCCAGAAAGTCGGTCACTTCGAAAAAACCCTTCTGGTAACGGCGGGCAAACGCCCACATTCCGATCAATACGCCGATAAGCCCTCCATGGAATGACATTCCTCCCTGCCAGATCTGGAAAATCCTCAGCGGGTCATCCAGATAGACCGGCAAATCATAAAAGAGGACATAGCCGATCCGTCCACCGAGAACCACGCCCAATGCCCCGAAAAAGATCAGATCCCCCACCTGCTGCTCGGTCCAGCCGGAGCCGGGACGCTGCGCTCGCCGACGCCCTAGCCACCAAGCTGCCGCAAAGCCTATTAGATAGGTGAGTCCATACCAGTGGATCTTGACAGGCCCCAGCTGCAGCGCAACCGGATCAATGTTGGGATAAGCAAGCATCCGTAAAGTATATCAAATCGGCTTTGGCTCTGTCGCAACGCAGCTCCATGATGAAAATACAAGTTATCGAATCAAAACAGGGTTTCCGGGCCATGCGGATGAACAACCAAAGGAAAACAGCGAGATAATCGAATTTATGGAAAAAATTACAAAACTTTTTTGATAATTCCCCAACGGCAGGTTATCTTTCTAAAAGTGGCGGATTTGCCCTATCACCATTGGCTAAGAGAGATCGTCCCACAGAGATAAGCCCATGAGCCGTTCAAGAACTTGTTCCTCGGCCTTTTTGGCCTCTCGTTCTCTGTTGGTAGGGGCGATTGCCTGTGCCAGTTCTCTTTTCCTCCTGCTTGGCGGCTGCTTCGTCACCAACACAGCACCAAAGACAACCACAGCTGCCAACACATCCAACGGGGCAGAAAATCTTATCAATGGCAAACCACCAGCACCCAGCCTTGAGATCCGCTTGACCCCCAAGGAACTGATCTTCCGCTGGAACGAGGTGGAAGGCGCCAGCCATTACCGGCTCCAGGAAAACGACGGGACCAACACAGGATATCATCCTGTCAGCGGAGAGCTCACTTCAACCTCCTTTCGACAAGAGATTCGCTTTCGTGAACAGGGCTGGCTCAAAACCCGCTATTTGTTAGAGGCGTGCAACAGCTTCGGCTGTACCAGCTCCAAGGAGATATCAGTCGGTGAACAGATTCATCCGGCCATTGGCCAGCTTGAATCTCCCTCTCCAGATCTTTCCGATTACTTTGGTATCACCATCGCACTGAGCGCGGATGGAACTATCCTGGCAGTCGGAAGCCCTGGGGAAGACAGCGCGGCAAAAGACGGGAAAGACAACTCGTTAAAGGAATCAGGCGCTGTCTATATCTTCCAATACGACAAGGAACAGGGTCGTTGGAATTTTCACAGCCATTTGAAGGCGGCTCCAGTAACGGAAAGCGGAAGATTTGGAAGTACCCTGGCAATGAGCTCGGACGGCAATACCCTTGCCGTTGGTGCACCCCTCGAGGCAGGCGGAGGAGCTGTTTATCTGTTTTCCCGCTCCGGCACTACGGGTGACTGGTCCGGACACCCGCCATTGAAAGCACCTTCACCAGGAGTTGACGGACGCTTCGGCTTTTCACTCGGGCTCAATGAGGACGGAAGTATTCTGGTAATAGGAGCCCCGGCGGAACAAAGCCTAAGTGCCGCCACCGACAGCGATCTGCTGGGAGCGGGGGCCATCTATCTGTATACCCGAAACGATGGTAGATGGCGGTTGCAAAGTCGTCTCGAACCAAGCCCGGTTGCACCGTTGGCAAGATTCGGACATGCGGTGGCCATTGACCAGGGCGGCACATTGGTAGCTGCCGGAGCCGAAAACTGGAGTTCCACGCCGCAGCAGCAAGGAGAGGGTGAAGGCGCCGTATTTCTTTTCTCTTTCGATTCGGAAACCTCAAGCTGGTCACAGCAGGCCTTATTGCAAGCAGCCTCACCCAGCAATGGAAGCCGCTTCGGGGGGAGTCTCGCCATCAGTCACGATGGTGATACCCTGGCAGTGGGTGCATACCGGGAAAGCGGCGGAAGGGATATTCCCCATGCAGGTGCCGTCTATCTATTCCGGTACACCGAGGGGCAATGGCGACAACATCATCGAATTCAGGCCCACAATCGAGGCGCCCACGATGAATTCGGCACCGCCTTGGCATTCAATCAGGACGCCTCTTTGCTGGCGGTGGGTGCCCCCTTTGAAGACAGTAGCACCACAGGGGTCAACGAGGCACAAGGGGATGAAACCGGGACGAATTCGGGTACCGTTTACCTCTACTCTCTGTCAGCAGACAAGTGGCGGCAGATGGCCTATATCAAACCGATGACCGAACGGATCGAAGAGCGCAGTTTCGGGGAGTTTGGCACTGCCATCGGCCTCAGCTCCGACAGCTCGACGCTGGCTATCGGGGCTCCCCACTTGGCCAGTCGACTCCTTCTGACAGGAGAGATCATCGAAACGTTGAATGCGCCATTGGGCATTGGCCTGATTTATCTCTATTCTCCTCCAGCGATGGCGATGTGAATTTGCTATACCGGCAAGTAGATTCCACCAATTGCCGGATATCAGGAACCATACTCTCGGAAACCTCCAGACGAAAACTCTCCCTCAGTCTGTAAATTTACTGTCAACAGTGCGCTGGCAGACCAGAGAAAACCCATCGGTACTGCTAAGATTTAGTTGTCTCAAGATTAAAACCGTAGCCAGTCCGGCAACACAACACCTCGAACA
>Ga0256914_1000451_pt1 | contig 40750 bp, 22 predicted proteins | sample HulkmetaG_FD_191571 | JGI IMG/M metagenome (GOLD analysis project Ga0256914, IMG submission 191571) | Hydrothermal chimney microbial communities from Main Endeavour vent field at the Juan de Fuca Ridge, Pacific Ocean - Hulk | ecosystem: Environmental > Aquatic > Marine > Hydrothermal vents ... | reverse complement strand
CCTCCTGTCAGCAACCGTATCCCCACTTTCTTCACCGCTTCCAGACGCTCTTCCACCAACATGGAGACGCGTGTGAAATAGAGGGACACCAGTCCTGTGAAGATACCGAGCAGGATGAAGAAAGGCAGGTCGCGCACCAGGAAAGGATCGGAGATCTGGAACTGGAAGATCACACCCTGTCCCATGAGCAGGTAAGCCACCACGGCGGCGGTCACGGAGGAGATGAGCAGGGGCACAATCGAGGAGAGGGTCAGGTCGAGCATGAGGATCTCGAGGGTGAAGATCACGCCGGTCATGGGTGCTTTGAAGATACCGGCTATGGCGCCGGCGGCCCCGCAACCCAGCAGGAGCGTCCGCTGACGGTAGTTCAGGTGCAGCCATTTGCCCGTCACTGAGCCCAGGGAAGCCCCCGTCAACACGATGGGCGCCTCCGACCCTACCGACCCCCCGAAGCCGATGGTCAACGCACTGGCCACCATCGACGACCAGGTATTGTGCGTCTTCAGGATGCTGCCCTTCTTGGAGATGGCATACAGGATCCTCGCCACTCCATGGCTGATGTTGTCCTTCACCACATACCTCACGAAAAGCCATGTAAGGAAAATACCAATGCCCGGATAAAGGAAATAAATGTAGTTACTCCGCTCCAGATGGAGGCCATGCGTCAGCAGATGCTCGGTCAGATAGATGGTGTCCTTCAGGATCACCGCAGCCAGACCACTGAGCACACCAATAACGAAGCTGAGGAAGATCATGAACTGCCGCGGCGGAACATGACGCATCCTCCAGAGCATCAGACGGGAGAACCCTTTATTCAACCTCTCCTTCATGGCAGCACAAAAGTATAAAAAAACCCGCCCGGCTATGCCGGTAAGTATCGCCCCGCATTCATCCGCAACGGATCAGTCTTCGGAGAAATGTTTCACCAGTTCCCGGTACTTGGAAAAAACATTGGCGCGGGATACGAACCCCACATATTTGCCGTTGTCCACCACCGGCAGATTGTAATGGCTGGAGTTCTCGAACTTATGTGCAATGTCTTCCATCGACTCATCGGGGGAGACCGTGGGACGCGGCATGAACATCAGGTCGCTCACCTTCACCTTGTCATACAGTTCCCGCTCGAACACAATATGCCGGATATCATTGACCCATACCACTCCCAGGAAGTTGTTCTCTTCGTCCACCACGGGGAAGATGTTGCGTTGCGAGTGGGAGATCACCTTCACCAGATCGCCCAGGGTGGCATCCGGACCGATGGTGTCGAAATTGGTCTCGATCAGTTCCTTCACGTTCATCAGAGAGAGGACGGTCTTGTCCTGGTGGTGGGTGAAAAGCTCGCCCCGTTTGGCCAGCTGGAAGGTATAGATCGATCTGTTCTCGAAGATACGGAAGGTGATCCAGGAGAAGGTGACCGTGATCATCAAGGGCATGAAAAGGGCATAACCGTTGGTGATCTCGGCGATGAGGAAGATGGCCGTGAGGGGGGCCTGGATGACACTGGCGATCATGCCGCCCATCCCTGCCAGGGCGAAGTTGCTCACCGGCAGGTCGAGACCCAGGTAATTGCAAAGAATGGCATAGGAGAGCCCGACATTCACCCCCATGAACAGGGTGGGGGCGAAGATGCCGCCGATCCCGCCGGCCGAGAAGGTGAGCGTGGTGGCCACCGCCTTGAAGATCACGATCAGCACCAGCACCAGCACCAGCACCAACGTCTGTTCGCTCAGACCGGCATAAAAGGTATGGTCGAAAACATAAGAATAATCCCCCTGAAGCGAACTGTTGATAGCACTGTACCCTTCTCCGTAAAGAGACGGAAAAAGGTAGATGAGCAGTCCCAGCAGCGACGATCCCAGCAGGAAGCGTTTCCACCAGACGCCGATACGGTCGAAAGCATCGTGTATGAAGATATAGGTACGCAGGAAATAGAGGGCAAAGAAACCTGTCAGGATCCCCAGCAGGATGTAAAAGGGGATGTTCCCCAGCTCAAAGGGCTGGACATATTCGATGGTGTAGAGGGTGCTTTGTCCGAGGAAGAAGTAGGCGGTGAGGGCTCCCGTGGCCGAGGCGATCAGCAGGGGCAGCACCGAGACGGTGGTCAGCTGCAGCATGATCACCTCCAGGGCGAAGGCAATGCCGGCGATGGGAGCTTTGAAGATGGCACCCATGGCCCCGGCGGCCGCGCTGCCCAGCATCAGGATCACCATCTTGTAATCTAATCGCAACAGACGCGACACATTGGAGCCGATGGCAGCCCCCGTGGCCACCGTCGGCCCTTCCAGACCTACCGACCCGCCAAAGCTCGTCGTGATGGCACTGGCAATGATCGAAGAATACATGTTGTGCGGCTTGATACGCCCGTTGTTCTTCGAGATGGCATGCAGTACGATCGGCACCCCGTCGCCAATGGGCTGGCGAAGAATGAAACGGATGAAGATCATCACCAGCAGGATCCCTATCACCGGAAACACCAGGTACAGATAGACATGCGTGTCCAGATCGAACGTCTCGGAAAGAAAATGCTCCAGGACACGGACGATGTTCTTGAGGATGACCGCCGCAAAACCGGCCAGGATGCCGATCACGAAACTCACGATCATGACGAACTCGCGATCGTGGATATGATCGTCGCGCCATTTGTAGAACCTGACCAGGATCCTTCTGAGTTTCATGGAAGACAAAGATAAAGATAACTGCCCAATCTCACGGGGGCTGCTTCATTTTTTTCGGTGTGGGCGCGGCCGCCGGGGCCCGTTCGCGGATGCATCTTCCGTTTCCGTGATTCATCATTTTGGAGTATGTTTGCATACAGCCGGGGCAGATCCCCGCCATAAGAACCAAACACTGACAACATGATCGAACATTCCCGGTATGTTCTTCCCAACGGCCTGACCCTGCTGGTCAGTGAGGATCCCAACACTTCGCTGGTGGCGATGAACCTGCTCTACAAGGTAGGCGCCCGCGACGAGGATCCGCACCGTACCGGCTTTGCCCATCTGTTTGAACATCTCATGTTCGGTGGCAGCCGCCACATCCCCGATTTCGACACCCCGCTGCAGATGGCGGGAGGTGAGAACAACGCCTTCACCAACAACGATTTCACCGACTACTACATCACCCTCCCCAGGGAGAACCTGGAGACCGCTTTCTGGCTCGAGTCCGACCGCATGCTGGAGCCAGCCTTCTCGGAAGAGGGCCTGCGGGTCCAGAAACAGGTGGTGATCGAAGAGTTCAAGCAGCGTTATCTCAACCAGCCTTACGGCGATGTGTGGCTGCTGTTGCGTCCGCTGGCCTACAAGGTGCATCCCTACCGCTGGCCCACCATCGGCATGAAGGTAGAACACATCGAACAGGCCACCCTCGAAGAGGTGAAGGATTTCTTCTATCATCACTATGCCCCGAACAATGCCATCCTCTCCCTCTCGGGCAACATCCGCCCCGGCGAAGCCCTGCAGCTGACCGAGAAATGGTTCGGGGACATCCCCCGGCGGGAGCTTGCCTCCCCCGAGCACCCGCAGGAGCCCCTCCGCCGCGGGAAGGAGACCCTCCATGTGGAGCGCGACGTCCCGGCCAGCATGCTTTACATGGCCTGGCTCATGGATGCCCGGTACACGCCGGGCTTCTATGCGGCCGACCTGATCACCGATCTGCTGGCCAACGGCAACTCGTCAAGGCTCTATCTACGTCTGGTGAAAGAAAGACGCCTTTTCAGCCAGGTCGACGCCTACGTCACCGGCAGCCTCGACCCCGGACTGCTGGTCATCTCCGCCACCCTACTCGACGGCATCTCCATGGAGACGGCCGAAGAGGCCATCCTCGAAGAGCTCGAAGAGCTCCGCAAAGGACAGCTGAACGAAAGGGAACTGGAGAAGGTAAAGAACCGCGTGGCCTCCTCCTGGGCTTTCACCCATGCGAGCATCCTCAACAAGGCCATGGACCTGGCTTATTTCGAACTGCTCGACCATGCCGGGGCCATCAACAGGGAGATGGAGCGATACCGGCAGGTGACCACCGCCGATATCCGTGAAAAAGCCCGCGAGCTCTTCACCGAGGGACGTCTCAGCATCCTCTATTATCACGCCAGGAACGAACGATGAACATGATGGAAACCACAGGCAACCCACACCCCGACCGCACGCAGGCACCTCCGGTCCGTCCGGTCGAAGAGATCGGCTGGAAGCCGCCGCAAGAGCATCTTATGCCCGGTGGCAAGATATGTTACTATCTTCCAGATACCACGATGGAGGCGGTACGTATCGATCTGCTCTTCCCGGGAGGGAGCTGGACGGAGGAGAAGCCCCTGACGGCCGAGGCGGTCATTCACACCTTGCGCGAGGGCACAGCCTCCAGGGATGCCGCCACCATCGCCGAGATCTTCGAATATTACGGCGGATATGTGGTCCCCTTCAGTCACCGTGACCATACGGGGCTGTCGCTCTACACCCTGCGGCGCCATGCTCCTCCGCTGCTTGAGCTGCTGGAAGAGATCGTCCGGGAACCCCGTTTTCCGGAACGGGAGATACACACCTGGCTGCAACAGGAACAGCAGGCTTTTCTTATCGAACGGGAGAAGGTAAGCTTCCTGGCCCATGCCGCTTTTCTGGAGACGCTTTACGGTCCGGACCATCCTTATGGACGACAGCGTAAAGAAGAGGACTACCGGGCGGTCACGCCGGCCGACCTGGCACAGTGGCACCGTCAGAACCTCTCCTGCGACCGGTGCCATCTCATCGTGGCCGGCAGCACCGATGATGAGCTGCTCTCCCTGTTGGACCGGCATTTCCCGCCGGCTGCCCCCACTACTTCCCCTTCAACCCTTTCTTTCCCCGCTCCTCCTCCCACCCCCGGGGAGCAGGAGATCCATATCCCCAAAGAGAACACCCTTCAGGCAGCCATCGTGCTGGGTAAGCGCACCATCAACCGCGACCATCCCGATTTCCCCGCCCTGGCTTTCACCGTGACCCTGCTGGGCGGCTATTTCGGCTCGAGGCTGATGAAGAACATTCGCGAAGAAAAAGGCTACACCTATGGCATCTCCGCCTCCCTCCGCCCTCTGCGCGAGGACGCCTACCTCGCCATCCAGACGGAGGCGGGTTCGGCATACTGCGGTGCCACCATGGAGGAGATCATCAAAGAGATAGAACGTCTACGGAAGGACCTCCCCCCCGGCGAAGAGATGATGCTGGTCAGGAACTACATGATGGGCCAGCTGCTGCAGTCGCTCGACGGTGTCCTTTCGCGTGCCGAGGTGGTGAAACGCTACCTTTCGGCAAAACGGCCTTTCTCCCTCCTCGAACGTTTTGCCAAAGAGGTGCGGGCCATGACCGCTGAGAAGGTACGGGAGACGGCACGCCGTTACCTTGATCCCGGCACCCTGATTCGGGTGGTGGCAGGCAACTGTGACTCATGAAGCCGAAGACACATATGTCGGGACGCAGGTTCCGTCCCCAGCTGTTCGTCGGGGCAGTCCTGATCGTATTGTTCTTCTTTTCCCCGGTACTTTCCGCCCAGGATACCATCTCACCACAACCGCCCCGTCTGCTTTATCTTACCGTGGAGCCTCCCACGGGGGATGTTTCGCTCGTCTGGCAGGCCAGTCCCGACAGCGACGTGGCGGGGTACATCATCTATCGCAACACACGCGATGTCTGGGTGGCTGTCGACACCCTGCGTGACGCCGCTGCCACCACCTATCGTGACCTCACGGCCCATGCGGCTCTCTTTGCGGAAGGCTACGTCGTCGCCGCCTATGACAGTGCCCTCAACCTGAGTCCTCTCAGCGATGCCCACACCACCAACCTCTTACAGGCATCATTCGACTCCTGCGAGGTGCGGGTGACACTCTCCTGGAGCGGCTACCGCGGCTGGGGTGATTCGCTGATCGGCTATGTGGTGGAGGCAAGTGTCGACGACGGTCCTTATCAGGTGGTTGACACGGTAGGGCCGGCCGTGCATGCCGACACCCTGGCACCTGTAGATGCCGGACGCCGGTACTGCATGATCGTCACCGCCCTCCACAAAAGGGGATGGCATTCCCTCTCCAACCGGCGCTGTGTGCTCACCGTAATGGCTCCCCCACCGGCCTATGTGACCTGTGCCACCATGGAGGTCTCCGGGGAAGGCGAGGTAGTGCTCACCTATGTGAGCGACGCCGCCCCCGGCACCGGGTCTTACGTCCTGGTGCGCTCCCTCACCCCTGCCGGGCCGGGCGACACCCTCGTCCGGCGGCCACCGGACGGGACCTCTACGTTCCACTTTACCGACACGCCGGGCGACACCCTTCGTCACACCCTGTACTACCGTCTGCTGGCGTACAACCACTGTGGCCGTGAGGTCCTTTCCTCCCGGCCTTTCACGCTTCTTGTGCCGCAGATCCGGCAGGAGGGTTTCCTGCACCACCTCAGCTGGGCCCGCTCGCTCAGCTACGACACCCTACGCTCCTACCGTCTCTATCGCCGCACCTCCGCCGGAGGATGGACGCTGCTGACCACGCTCACCCCCTCCGACACCTCCTATACGGACGATGTGACGTCGTTGCAGTATCAGGATGGTAATACGGGAGAATACTGTTACCGTGTGGAGGCACTTGGTGCCGGCACCTCCGGGACGACGGAGCAGCGCAGCCTCTCCTGGACCGTCTGCATCACCCATCCGCCCTATGTGCGTCTGCCCAATGCCTTCACCCCCAACGGCGACGGCGTCAACGATCTTTTCGCTCCCGTTTTCAACCACACTCCCTCTTCCTACCATCTGGTGATCACCGACCGCTGGGGGACGGTGCTGTTCGAGACCACCGATCCCGCTGCCGCCTGGGATGGTCGCGATAGCCGTGGTCATCCCGTGCCTGCCGGCACTTACATCGTCCAGCTCAGGGCCGTCGCCCCCGACGGCACCACCATCCGCAGGACCGCCATGGTCACCGTGCTCTTTCCCCGCTGAGACAAAAGCCTGCCGCGGAGGTGCCCAAGCCCGATTTTTCACTAAATTTGCATGAGGAGCGGATCACCATGGCAGAGAAAGAGATCACCGAGGTCAGCAGCGTGCTCACCGATGAGGAAAAAAAACACATCGAGGAGCAGTTCGTCCAGTTGATGGAGAAAAGCCCGCGGCTGAAAAGGAAAGCCGACAGGGAGCGTGTGCACAAGGCCTTCAACCTGGCCTACCTGGCCCACAAGGATATGCGCCGTCGTTCGGGAGAGCCTTACATCTGCCATCCCCTGGCCGTAGCACGTATCGTCTCCGAAGAGATCGGACTGGGAGCTCTCTCCATCAGCTGCGCTCTCCTGCATGATGTCGTCGAAGATACCGACTATACCATCGAGGACATCCGTCAGATGTTCGACGACAAGACGGCGCGTATCATCGACGGCCTCACCAAGATCTCCGGTGCCTTCTCCGAACACACCTCCTCGCAGGCCGAGAACTTCCGCAAGATCCTCCTCACCCTCTCCGATGACATGCGCGTCATCCTCATCAAGCTGGCCGACCGTCTGCACAACATGCGCACCCTGGGTTCCATGCCTCCCGACAAGAAGATGAAGATCGCCTCGGAAACCATCTACATCTATGCTCCGCTGGCCCACCGGCTGGGGCTCTATGCCATCAAGACCGAGCTGGAGGATCTCAGCATGAAATACCGCTATCCCGAGATCTACGAAGAGATAGCCAGCAAGATCAAACAGAACGAGAAGAAACGCATCGCCGAGATCAACCGTTTTTCCCTGCCCATCATCCAGAAACTTGAGGAGAACAAGATCAGGTTTGACATCTCCGGCCGTCCCAAGTCGATCTACTCCATCTGGAAAAAAATGCAGACCAAGAACATCTCTTTTGAGGAGGTGTACGATCTCCTGGCCATCCGGATCGTTTTCGATCCCAAACCACGGGTCTCGGAGAAGGCAATGTGCTGGCTCATCTATTCCCTAATCACCGACATTTATCTGCCCAAGCCCGACCGTTTGCGCGACTGGGTGAGCAAACCCAAGGCCAACGGTTACGAGGCGCTGCATGCCACGGTGATGGGCCACGACGGCAAGTGGGTGGAGGTACAGATACGTTCGCGGCGTATGGACGAGATCGCCGAACGGGGGTATGCCGCTCATTGGAAATACAAAGGGGCCCGTTCGCTCGAGACCCAGGAAAGCGAACTGGACAACTGGCTCAAAAAGATCCGCGAGCTGCTGGAGAACCCCAACGACAACGCCCTGGAGTTCCTCGACGATTTCAAGCTCAACCTGTATACGTCGGAGATCCTGGTCTTCACCCCCAAGGGACACATCAAATCGCTACCCAAGCATGCCTCGGCCCTCGATTTTGCATATGAGATCCACACCGAGATCGGCGACCATGCCATCGGGGCCAAGGTGAACCACAAACTGGTCCCGTTGAGCTACAAGCTCTCGAGCGGCGACCAGGTGGAGATCCTCACCTCCGACAAGCAGCGTCCGCAGGCCGAGTGGCTCAACTATGTGATCACAGCCAAGGCCAAGGTAAGTATTAAGAATGCCCTGAAAGCCGAGCGCAGGAACCACATCCGTCTCGGCAAGGAGAAACTCGACCGGAAGCTGCGCGAGCTGAAGCTCACCCCCACTGCCTATATAGTGAGGAAGCTGATGAACGCCTATGAGGTCCTCACCAAGGACGAATTTTACAGCAAGATCGGTCTGGGTCTCATCAACCTCGACAACGTGGAGGAGATCCTGAAAAAGAAATCCCGTAACAAGCTGGTGAAATACTGGACCCTGCAGTTCCTGCGAAAGAGCACTCCCGCAAAAGGGAACCGCGAGGGGGAGAAGACAAAGAAAAAGGACAAAAAGACGGTGCTACTGCGCGACCTCCCCGAGGGGGAAGCGGGCTATCAGATCGCCGGCTGCTGTAAACCCATTCCCGGTGACAACGTGGTAGGTTATCTCGACCCGGAAGAAGAGACCATTGTGGTCCACAAGTCGACCTGCCCGAAGATCATCAGTCTGGCTGCCAAGCACGGCGACCGGATCATCCCGGTACGATGGACCGAACACAAACTGCGAGCCTTCCTCTCGCGTATCAGGATCACCGGCATCGACCGTTTGGGCATCTTAAGCGAGATCACCACCCTCATCTCCAAACGCCTCGATGTGAACATCCGCAGTCTCAGCGTGGATGTCCACGACGGTATCTTCGTGGCCATCGTCGACCTTTACGTCCACAACACCATCCACCTCAACAACCTGATGCTCAACCTGGCCAAGATCAAAGGCATCGACACGGTCAACCGCGAAGAATACACCGGCGAATAAGTTTGCATCCTCCCCCTTCTTTCATTTTGTTCTTAAATTAAATCTAAATAAACTTCCTTTTGTAGGGAATTTTTCCTATTTTGCCGCCGGGTATCAACAGCAAGAAGAGCCATGTCGAACAATAAGACGCAACAGACAGTAAAGAAGATCTTCAAGGAGTATCTGGAAAAAAAAGGGCACAGAAAAACTCCTGAGCGTTTTGCCATCCTGAAAGAGATCTACAACACAGAAGGACATTTCGACATCGAATCGCTCTACATCACCATGAAGAACAAGAATTATCAGGTGAGCCGTGCCACGCTTTACAACACCATCGAACTGCTGCTCAACTGCAATCTGGTGATCAAACATCAGTTTGGCAGGAACATAGCACAATACGAGAAATCGTTCAACTGCAGGCAACACGATCATCTCATCGATACCGAAACAGGCAAGGTGATCGAGTTCTGTGATCCCCGCATCCACGACATCATCAAGACCGCCTGTGAGCTCAATAACTTCCGTCCTCTTTATCATTCGCTGTACATCTACGGCGTGTCACGTGACAACGAGGAAACCCATGAGGTGACCCCCCAGAATCCCGACAGGGAAGAAGTCTGATCCTCTCTTTTTTCACTTCCTGAATTGCTGCTGAAATTTTCCCGTCGCTTGGAAAATTTGATTAGGTTTGTATCCGTTTTGAGAGTAACCCAACCCAGTTCCGTACAAACCTGTTCAACGTGAAAGCTGACATTCTTTTGGGATTACAGTGGGGTGACGAAGGTAAGGGGAAGGTAGTGGATGTGCTCACCTCGGAGTACGAGGTTGTCGCCCGTTTCCAGGGCGGCCCCAATGCCGGTCATTCCCTGCAGTTCGACACCCACAAGTTCATTCTCCATACCATTCCGTCGGGGGTATTCCACCCCGGCAAGGTCAACGTCATCGGCAACGGTGTGGTGATCGATCCGGCCATTTTTGCCGAAGAGGTGGAGATGCTCAGGGAGTCGGGGTTCCCTCCCGAAGAGAATCTGTACATCTCCCGCAAGGCCCATCTGATCCTCCCCACGCACCGTCTTCTGGATGCGGCTTCGGAAGCAGCCAAGGGGAAGACACGCATCGGCTCGACCCTGAAGGGCATCGGTCCTGCCTACATGGACAAGACCGGCCGCAACGGTCTGCGTACCGGCGACCTCTTGCGTCCGGATTTCCGGGAGAGGTACGAAGCGCTCAAGAAGAAACATCTGGCCATCCTGAATATGTACGATTATCCTGCCGACCCGTCGGAGATGGAGGAAGCATGGTTCGCCGGCATTGAGGTGATCCGTCGTTTCCGGCTGGTGGAGAGCGAATATCTCCTGAACAGGATGCTGGACGAGGGCAAGAGTCTTCTGGCCGAGGGAGCGCAGGGCACGTTGCTCGACATCGATTTCGGCACCTATCCCTATGTCACCTCTTCCAACACCATTGCCGCGGGGGCCCTGACGGGTCTGGGGCTGGCCCCCTCCCGCATCGGCGAGGTATACGGCATCTTCAAGGCCTATCTCACCCGGGTGGGCAGCGGCCCCTTTCCCACCGAGCTGCACGGCGAGGAGGGCGAACGACTGCGGCAACAGGGCAACGAATACGGTGCCACCACCGGCCGGCCCCGCCGCTGCGGATGGCTCGACCTGCCGGCCCTGCGCTATGCCATCATGCTCAACGGCGTCACCCGGCTCATCATGACCAAACCCGATGTGCTCACCGGCCTCAACGAACTCCGTATTTGCACCGCTTACCGTATCGACGGCCGCGAGACCCGCGAACTCCCCTACTCCCTCGACCAAAAGATCGAACCCGTCTACCGTACCTTCCCCGGATGGGACGACGACATCTCCCGGGCCCGTAACTTCAACGAATTGCCTCCTCAGCTGGGTGACTACATCGCCTTCATTGAAAAAGAGACCGGCGTGCCCGTCACCATGATCTCCGTATCACCCGACAGGGAGGCGATCATTCGACGATAACCCAATAAAAAAAAAGAGCTGCGTCGCAGCTCTTTTTTCTTTCTCTCCCGAAAGAGATTTATTCCTTTTTCTGGATATTGGGCAGCTCCAGTCCGTAACCTTTCGCCTTGTCCTCCATTTTGAGAAGGAAAGCAAAGAGTACCGACAACACCGCCAGGGTGAGGAAGATCAGAATGTCATAGAAGTAGTCGTAACGGAGATTGAGCCGTTCGGTGGCGATCACGCCGAAAACGCCGGCAGCAGCAGCTGCCACCACCGTATTCACGGCAGCTTCCTTGTCCGAAGGGATCGTGATGTTCTGCAGGCTGTTCTTCACCGACCGGTAGATATTTCCTTTCACCTTTTCGAGATCTTTTTCCTGATTTGCCACAGGCTCAAACCGGGCGTACTGCACCACGGAATCAACAGCATTGGATGCTGTCTTCTCCACTGCGAGGCGCAACGTCTTCTCATCCATCCCCGCCCCGGGAAGAACTTCCTGGAAAGCCTGCTGGACAGCGGTCCGTACGAGGGTCTTGTTGGCAGCGACGTCGGGGTTGGTCTTGTCGAGCACTGCTCCCAGCAGGAGTGGGATTCCCCACAAGCCGATGTTCTGGATCCAGAAGATCACCGCATAGGCGGTACCCAGCCGCTGTTCGGGAATGATCTTCGGCACCGAGGGCCACATGGCCGAAGGTACCAGGGAAAAGCCTATCCCCAGGATGATCACCATCGAGGCGGCGATCCACCACTGGTTGAGTGAAGGAATGGCCAGCATGCCATGCACAAAAACCAGGATCATCGCTCCGATGATCATGATGGTGGCCCCTTTCCCCTTCTTGTCATAGATTCCGCCGAAAAGCGGCGTGAGGAAGATCGTCCCGAACGGCAGCAACATGGTGATCGTACCGGCCAGCTTCGGACTTACATGGTACTTATTGATCATCAGATCGTTGGCATAGTACAGAAAAGGGAACACGGCCGAATAGAAGAGGACACAAAGGATGGCGATGTACCAGAACCCCCGGTTGGTGATGATGTACCAGATGTCGCGTATCTTGAACTTTTCCTCTTCCGGGACCTGCTGGTCGGCCGTTCCTTCCGATTTGTCGAGGCGGATGTCCATGAGGGAGAAAGAGATGAATGAGAGCATCCCTATGAGCATCACGATCAGGGCGAAGAGGATGGGTGCTGTGACGGTGAACTTCTTGGCCAGCGGGATAGAGATCGCCAGGGCCAGGGCGGTCCCGAGACGGGCAATGGACATCTGCATCCCCATGGCCAGGGCCATCTCCTTGCCCTTGAACCAGCGTACCACAGCCTTCGAGATGGTGATCCCCGTGGCTTCCGTCCCCACACCGAAAATGGCAAAACCGAACGATGACCACAGCACCTGCGTCTTCATATCCCCGATGAGAGGGAGATGGATCACCGAACCTTCCGGGAAGGTATGAGAGATGGCCCAGTAATTGATGGCCGTACCGATGAACATCACCAGCGTAGCCCCCAGACCGGTCTTGCGGATCCCCAGCTTGTCAAGGATGAAACCGCTGATGATCAGCATAAAAAGAAAAACATTGAAAAGACCGTAAGCCGAGGTATAGGTGCCGAAATCCCCGCTGTCCCATCCCAGCACACTCTCCAGTTCCGGTTTGATGGCCGAAAGCGCATAGTTGAAATAATACGCCCCGAAAATGGACAAAGAAGCCAAGACCAGCGCCGTCCAGCGGGCCAGGGTCGACTCCCGCAAAGATCTTCTTATCTGTTCTGTCATGATCGTACGATTTGGTTAGAAAATCGTTGCGAAAATACGAGAATCACCCAACTTTCCAAAAGTTTTCATCAACCCGTGACCGCTGCCTGTTCCTGCTTGCTTTTCATGAAAAATTTTCGTATCTTTTTGACGGTCACCAAAAAATGAGGAGTCATGCCCAGGATCAGTCCCACAAGATACGCCATGCTCCGTTTATTGGAGCGAGAGCGTCAGATCAAGTCCCCGGGACCGGTGATCACCATCTCGCGGGAATATGGTTGTCCCTCCAAACCCATTGCCGAGCGGGTCACCCGTCTCATCAACGAGAGCGGGGTCAAAGAGAAATGGCACTGGATCAGCAAGGAGATCCTGGAGGAGAGTGCCCGGAGGCTGGGGCTCTCCCCGCGTGAGATACGGCATATTTTCGAGTACCGTTCACGCAGCTTTCTGGAGGATCTGCTCATCTCGCAGGAGAAGAAGCGTTATTACCACAGCGACTGGGCCATCCGCAAGGCGGTGGGCGAGGTCATCCGTGCCACGGCGATGGAAGGCCGAGTGATCATTGTGGGACGGGCCGGTGCGGCTCTCACCCGCGACATCCCCGCCTCCCTGCATGTCCGTCTCATCGCTCCGATTGAATGGCGCATCGAACAGGTCGCCCGGCATCATCAGATCTCCCGCGAAGAGGCAGAGAAAAGGATCCGTGAACTCGACAAAAAAAGAAAGGAGTTCATGGAACATTACCTCAAACGTCCTTTCGACGACACCCTTTTCGATGTCATCTTCAACTGCAGCACTCTTTCGCAGGAGGAGATCGCCGGAGCCATCTTCCGCCTGGCCCAGATCAAGGAGCTGGTTCGCCTTCCTTCTTCCCATCTCTCTGCAGTCTGAAGTCTCTGCTCCGTGCCATTGTTCCTGTGCAAATGCATGCAAAATATGCATTTGTGCTTTTTTTTTTATCTTGCGCACCACACTGTCAAATCATTGAATCATGAGAACCATCATCCATTTCTTTGAAGAGAGTGTCCGCAAATACGGCGACAATGTTTTTCTTTGGGAAAAGACGGGCGAGGAATACGAAGGCACCACATACAAAGAGATACACCGCCTCACGGAACGGATCGCAGCCGGTTTGCTGAGTCTGGGCATCCGCAAGGGCGACCGGCTTTCGCTCCTCTCGGAAGGCCGCAATCTTTGGATGGTGAGCGAGCTGGGGGTCCTTTTCACGGGAGCTGTCAATGTGCCGCTGAGTGTCAAGCTCACCGCCGACGAGGTGCGTTTCCGCATCGATCATTCCGGTTCGCGCATGGTGATCGTCTCCCGCGGCCAGCTCCCCAAAGTCCGTGAAGTGGCCGACAGCCTCCCCTCGCTCGAGAAGATTATTCTTCTCGACCCTGTCGAGGATATGCAGGAAAAGGAGATGTTCGTCGACGACCTGCTGGCCCTGGGCGACGAACTGCTCTCGAAGGAGCCGGAGAAGCTGCAGCAGGCCAAGGAGTCCGTTCAGGAGGATGATTATGCCAACATCAGCTACACCTCCGGCACCACCGCCGACCCTAAAGGCATCATCCTGATGCATAAGAATTACGTCACCAACGTGCATCAGGCATACAGCATCATTGAGATCCCGCCCACCTGGAAGAGCCTGCTCATCCTGCCGTGGGACCACTCATTCGCCCACACGGCGGGTCTGTATGCCTTCATGGGCAAAGGTGCCAGCATCGCCTCCGTCGCCATAGGCCGCACCGCCATGGAGACCCTCAAGAACATCCCTGTCAACATCAAGGAGGTGAAACCCCACCTCCTCTACAGCGTGCCGGCTCTGGCCAAGAACTTCCGCAAGAACATCGAAAGGGGCATCGCCCAGAAAGGTGAGAAAGTGGAAAAGCTCTTCAGGAAAGCCCTGCGTCTGGCTTACAGCTACAATAAGGAAGGTTACAACAAAGGGGGCGGGCTCAGCTTCCTGAAAAAGCCTTTGCTCGCTTTTTACGACAAGCTCATTTTCTCCAAGGTAAGAGAGAACTTCGGCGGCAACCTGCAGTATTTCATCGGCGGCGGGGCCCTGCTCGACATCGAGTTGCAGCGTTTCTTCTACGCGCTGGGCATCCCGATGTACCAGGGCTACGGCCTTTCGGAGGCCGCTCCGATCATCTCGGCCAACTCCCCCAGGAAACACAAACTAGGGTCGTCCGGGATCGTCGTGAAAGACCTGCAGATACGTATCCTCGATGAGGACGGCAACGAAATGCCGACAGGCCAGAAGGGCGAGATCGTGGTCAAAGGCGATAACGTCATGGCCGGCTACTGGAAGAACGAGGAAGCCACCCGCGAGGCCCTCCGTGACGGCTGGCTCTACACGGGCGACATGGGTTATCTCGACGAGGACGGCTTCCTTTATGTGCTGGGACGTTTCAAGAGCCTGCTCATTGCCGACGACGGCGAGAAATACAGTCCCGAAGGCATCGAGGAAGCTTTCTCCGACCAGTCGCCGCTCATTGAGCAGACCATGCTCTACAACAACCAGAACCCTTATACGGTGGTGCTGCTTTATCCCAATGTCGAGGCACTGAAGAAAAGACTCCGGGAGCGGGGGCTCGACCCTGCCAGCGACGAAGGGGTCGTCGAGGCCCTGCGTATGATCGACCAGGAACTGCGCGAGTACCGCGCCGGCGGGAAATACGCCGACATGTTCCCCCAGCGGTGGATGCCCGCCGCCGTCGGCATCCTGGGCGAAGGGTTCACCGAGGAGAACGGCCTGCTCAACTCTACCATGAAGATGATCCGTGGCAAGATCACCGAAAGGTACAAGGAACTGCTCGATTTCCTCTACACGCCCGAAGCCAAGGAGATCACCAACGAACGCAATCGTCAGACCATGAAAAAGCTGCTCGAAGGTTAGCCCCGTTCTCTTTCCGTGACGGACGGCACGTATTTTGCAAGACACCAGGGAAACGAACAAAGCGACAAGGATATGATAAGGAAGAGAAGGGTCCTGCCGGGTGCCGCCGTGGCAGTCATGTTGTGGCTGAGCGCCTGCGGCAATCTGGATGTAGACCCGCACCTGCCGGGTCCGGGCGATGTGCTGGACACCCCCGATGAGCTGATGGAGGCTTCGGCCACCCTTTACCGCGACTGGTTCAATGCGGCCCACGCCGTGAAAGGGCCCTACCTGATGCTGGCCACCGCAGCCGACCGCCTCACCACCACCGAGGATCTGGCCGCTGCCCGCGACATGGCACTCGAACCGCGTCAGCCTTTCAACAACGACAGCGACTATCCTTACATGTATGTCACGGAAGACTTCTGGCGTACCAGCTACCAGGTGGTGCTGCTGGCCAACGACATCCTCCGGGCCATGGAGGACAAGGAAAAGATCTACTACGAACAGCAAGATGTCAAGCCGATGCTGACGGCTTGGGCCTATTTCATCCGGGGTATCGGCTACGGCTACCTGGGTCTGTTGTTTGACCAGGCCAACATCGTGGATGTGCATTCACCTTTGCCGGTGCTGGAGTTCTCCGACTACCGCAAGGTGGTAGCCTTTGCCGAGCGTTCGCTTGATACGGCCATCGTGGTGGCCGGCAGCCACTCTTTCGAACTGCCGGCCTCTTTCCTCAACGGTGTGACGATGGATGCCGGAGGGCTGGCCGCTCTGGCTGCTTCGTACGAGGCTCGTCTACTGGCTTCCTGGCCCCGCAACGGTGCCGACATGCAGTTCGTCAACTGGCAGAAAATACTGCAGCGCTCACAGGAAGGCGTCACCACCGGCTTTTACCCCGTCACCGACAACGACATATGGCGCGACGAAGCACGACAGTACCTCATCTCCCCCAGGTGGGGTGGTCTTGACCTGCGGGTGATCCATCTGCTGGATGATCGTTTTCCGGCCCACTGGCCCGCCGACAACAGTTCATGGGAAACACCGGATGGCACCGCCCCCGACAGCAGCTATCTCCGGAGCAACGATGCACGTGCCGTCACCGACATCGAATGGCTGGCCGAAGATCATGTGGGCACACCTTATTACCTCAATACCTTCTACCGGTTGAAGCGGTATGACGAATGGGCCCCGGATGCTTCCGGGCCGGTACCCGAACTCACCGTAACCGAGAACCTCCTGTTGCAGGCCGAAGCCCTCGTACATACCGGCCGGTCCGCCGAAGCGGTGGCACTCCTGAACAACGGCACCAGGGTTTCCCGTGGCCACCTGCCACCCTTGAACAGCGAGGCTGCCGAGAAAGAGGTGCTGGACGCCATCTTTTACGAAAGGGAGATGGAACTCACCGCCACAGGACTGGGCCTCTCCTTCTTCGATATGCGCCGCCGTGACCTTCTGCAAAAAGGCACACCGCTCCATCTGCCGGTCCCCGGAAAAGAGCTGGAGATCATGGGGCTTCCCGTTTATACATATGGAGGTGTGGACAACGCCGACGGTCTAAATACCTCGGCAGGAGGATGGGAAGAGCCTGAACAATAACATCCGGGAGAATCCCCCTGGGGTGCTCTGCTAGGAACGCATCGCGGACCTTCCATATCCCAAAAGTAATTCATACCAATCAGGTATATTTCTTTGTCAGAATTTCACAAAGAGGTGGTCATCGACAGGAACATTGAACTCCACTTTGCTGAGTTCGAGTGTGCTCCGCGTGGATTCTCCACCTCCGTTTGGGGGGCCTCCGGCGGGACGGCCAGCACCTCCGCGGCCGCCCCCCATGCCGCCCCGCATACCGGCACCACCTCCTTTACCGCCACCCGGACGCTGGCCATAACCTCCTCCGTAGCCTCCACCGGCACCCTCGATCTGGGTACGCCGTAAAAAGGCGACCTTCACCCCTTCCACATCGCGGTAATCCCCATAATCCACCTTCCGGGTGATCTTCCGGCCGTTGATCTCCTGACGTGAGATCTCACGGTACAGGAGATGATCCTTCACACCGATGAAATACTCCCGCTCCTCCACATCCGGGATCTCCATTTTAAGACGGTAGACTTCCCTTTTGCCATTCAGGGTCTTGAGTTCCTTTGTTCCCTCGTAGTGTATATAAGGAATGAGGTTGCGCCATTGTGCCAGGGAACCTGCCAGGTCGGCCCGTTCCCTGAGCATTTCCACGAGCCGTGCGGGCATCTCCCTTTTCTCACCCGAACGGGGTGAGATCATCCATCCATGCCTGCCGTCCCACACCTGGATCAGCCTATTGCCTCTCATTTCCGACTCATATCTGACCTTCTCACCTTTTTTCCAGATGGTAAAAGGAAACGTTGATTTTCCACGAACCAACCCGCCGGTAATCTTCATGGTTCCCACACCCTTCAGCCTGTCCAGGCCCATCGTATGTACCGTGGCCTCCAGGATCTTTTCAGGTTCCTGGGCCATCACCGCTCCGCCGGCCAACAGCGAAAGCCATAACAAGTTTCTGATCATTCTCATACTTTTCTTCTTTATAGTTTTTATTTTGGACAACCTCGCTTCGGGTTCTATTCCCGACTGACAAAAAGGCAAGCTGGGATCGTGGAACGATATTTGCCTTTTACCGGTGGTAAATGTTTTTGTCATGACCTTACAGGCGCTCAACGAACGATACCGGGCCATCAACCGGCTGGTCGCTTCCCGGAGGCTGAAAAAAGCCCTGGAAGATCTGGCGGACCTGATCACCATCACCCGGGAGGGCACTTTCCGTGCCTCGCTGGACAACCTCAGCACCACCTACGAGAACATGCTGCGGTATACTTTGGAAGGTGTCGAGGATCCGGAACGGGAGAAGATCTACGATCATCTCCGTCGTTCGATCGTCGAGCTCAACACCCGTTTGCGCGGGAAGGTGATGGAAGAAGATCCTCTTTTGCAGACATCCGTACTCAAGCGCGACATGGCCGTACGTCAGCAACTCAGCGGCAAAGAGTTCATCTCCACCCTTGATGACCTGTATTTTCGCAGCGACCTGGAGCAACTGATGAAAAAGCACTACGGCGTGAGCACGCCTCCTCTCTCCGAGACCAGGGCACGGCACGAGACCATCCGCAACATCTTCAACTTCTTCTGGCTCAGCGACACCTACAACGACGCGGCCTCGGATCTGGCAGCACTCACCCTTGACCATGCCCGTTTCGCATGGCACGAACGTGCCCTTTTCGTCACGGCCATCACCCTCTCCCTGTTGAGATATTTCGATCCCCAAAAATTCGTCCTCCTTCATCGCTACTGGCTGGACAACGAGACCGAAGTGAAAGAGCGCAGCCTCACGGGACTCATCCTGGCCTTTTACATCTACGACGACATCATCCCCCTCTTCCCGGAAACCGACGGTATCCTGCAGGGACTCAGCGAACAGAAAGGCATCCTCAGCGATCTGGAAGCCATTACCCTCCAGATCATCCGTTCCAAAGAGACCGAACAGATCTCCCGCAAGCTCAAGGAAGAGATCATTCCCGAGATCACCAAAATGGGACCTGATCTGAGGGAAAAACTGAAACTGGACGACCTTATCCCGAAAGATTTCCTGGAGGACAAGAACCCCGACTGGTCGAAAGTGTTCAAGAGCTCTGAAAGCTTGTATGAAAAAATGGAGGAATTCTCCAGGATGCAGATGGAGGGAGCGGATGTCTTCATGTCGGCTTTCGCCCATCTGAAGAACTTCCCTTTTTTCGAGGAGTTCATGAACTGGTTCGTCCCTTTTTATCCCGATCATCCGGTGATCGAGGAGGTACTGGGGAACATGGAAGAGGGCACCGACAAGGGTACGCTCCTGGAAGGTCTGTACCGCACGCCATTCATCTGCAATTCGGACAAGTATTCTTTCTGCCTCAACCTGCGGATCATGCCTTCCGCTCAGCGGACGTTGCTGGTGCAACTCTTCAATGCCGAGCTGGAGGGTCTGCGGGAAACGGATGAAGAAGAGAAGCTCCTGCATCCCGGCAACCGTTCCCGTGTGATCTACACGCAGTACATCCAGGATCTATACCGTTTCTTCAAGCTTCATCCCATGCGGAAAGAGTTCGAGGATCTTTTCTCCATGCCTCTTGACCTGTACCACAGTGCCTTTTTCGCACGACTGGCACCCGGGAAAGAACTGAGAGAACGCATTGCCGCCTGGTTTTTCGAACACGACCGGTATGAGGAAGCGCTGGATCTTTTCCAAAAACTTCACAGCGAAGGGGTCCGTCCCTCCTACGAACTGCTTGAGAAGATGGGCTATGCCGCCCAGAAACTGAAACGTTTCGAGGAGGCACTCCAATGGTACAAACAGGCGGAGATCCTGGAGAGTGACCGCACCTGGCTCATCAAAAAAATCGCCTGGTGTTACCGCGCACTCAAACGTCCCGAGGAAGCACTGGAATATTACCGCAAGGCTGAAAAGGACGAACCGGACAATATGTACATCCAGGCATCCATAGGCCATTGTTATCTGGATATGGAGCAATATGAGGAGGCCCTGAAATACTACTTCAAAGTTGCCTATCATCAGCCCGACAACATCCGCATCTGGAGGCCCATTGCCTGGTGCTATTTCGTCACAGGAAAACTGGAGGAAGCCGGAAAATATTACGACAAGATCCTTGAGAAGGAACCGTTGCATCACGATTTCCTCAATGCGGGCCATGTGGCCTGGGCCCTGGGTAACCGGCGTGAGGCCATCCGTCTCTATCAGCAGGCTTACAAAAAAGGCGGAGGTGATTTCAGGAAGTTCCTGAAGATCTTCGAAGCCGACCGTCCCTGGCTGCTCAGGAACGGCATCGACCCCCAGGAGATCCCCCTCCTTCTCGATTACCTCGACTATACCCTGCCTCAATAAACAGAAAGCCTTTGGGTTGCCTGTGGCAGGGTCTACAAAAAAAAAAGCGCCGTCAGAGGCGCTTTTTCTTTTATGTCTGGATCCCGGCTTACAGGTTCATGTTCTTCACCTGCACCTGGCTCATGTCGAGCGGCGGTGCTCCGGGACGACCGTGACAGTTCTTGTATTTCTTCCCGCTTCCGCAGGGGCAAGGATCGTTCCTTCCGATCTTTTTCCCCACCCGTACGGGCTGGGGGCGCTGCGGCTCGGCGGAGGCGGTGTCGCTGGCCCCGCCGTACTGTGGCGTATCGGTCTTCGACATCCGCATCCGGCTCATGTCTAAACGGCGGCGCTGACGGGCCTCCTGCACCTCACTGGCATCCTGGATGGGTATCTGTCCTTTCATCAGCGTCGCGATCACCGTCCGGTTGATCTTGTCAAGCATCTGACGGAACAGGTTGAACGACTCGAACTTGTAGATCAGCAGCGGGTCTTTCTGTTCATAGGTGGCGTTCTGCACCGACTGTTTCAGGTCGTCCATCTCCCGCAGGTGCTCTTTCCAGGCCTCGTCGATGGTGGCCAGAATGACCGTCTTCTCATAGGAACGCACCAGCTCCCGTCCCTCGGTCTCGGCAGCTTTCTTCAGGTTGGTGATCACCTGGTACACTTTCGTTCCGTCGGTGATAGGGACCACGATGTTCTCATACAGATGCGACTGATGCTCATATACATCCCTGATCACCGGATAAGCCTGCTCGGCGATGCTCTGTTCCTTGCGTCTGTACGTCTCCACCACGAGCTTGTTGAGGGCTTCGACGATCTCTTTGGGATTTTTGTCGAGGAACTCCTCTTCGCTCACGGGCGACTCGACCGAGAACGTACGCAGCAGTTCGTAGTTGAACCCTTCAAAATCGCCTGCCGGATGGTAGGTTTCCACCAGACTCTCCGTGACATCCCACATCATGTTGGCGATGTCCACGTCGAGACGTTCGCCGTAAAGGGCATGGCGACGTTTCTTGTAGATCACCTCCCGCTGTGAGTTCATCACATCGTCGTACTCCAGCAGTCTTTTCCGTATGCCGAAGTTGTTCTCTTCGACCTTTTTCTGGGCTCTTTCGATCGATTTGGTGACCAGGTGGTGCTGGATCACCTCGCCCTCCTCGAGGCCGATACGTGCCATGATGTTGGCGATCCTTTCGGAGCCGAAGACACGCAGCAGATCGTCCTCGAGGGATACGAAGAACTGGGAGGTACCGGGGTCGCCCTGACGTCCGGCACGGCCGCGCAGCTGGCGGTCGACCCTCCGCGATTCATGTCTTTCCGTACCGATGATGGCCAGGCCTCCCGCCTCCCGCACCTCGTCGGTGATCTTGATGTCGGTACCCCGACCGGCCATGTTGGTAGCAATGGTCACCACCCCTTTGCGTCCCGCCTGGGCCACGATCTCTGCCTCCCGCTGGTGCAGCTTGGCATTCAGAACATTGTGTTTGATACCCTTCAGCTTGAGCATGCGGCTCAGCAGCTCCGACACCTCCACGGAGGTGGTGCCGACCAGCACCGGACGCCCAGCATTCACAAGACGGACGATCTCGTCAATGACGGCATTGTATTTCTCACGCTTGGTCTTATAGACCAGGTCCTCATAGTCGATCCGGATCACCGGCACATTGGTGGGTATGACCACCACGTCAAGCTTGTAGATGTCCCAGAACTCACCCGCTTCGGTCTCGGCCGTACCGGTCATCCCGGCCAGCTTGTGATACATCCTGAAATAGTTCTGAAGCGTGATGGTGGCAAAGGTCTGTGTGGCCCCCTCGATCTTGACGTTCTCCTTGGCCTCGATGGCCTGGTGGAGACCTTCGGAATAGCGGCGGCCTTCCATGATACGTCCGGTCTGCTCATCGACGATCTTCACCTTATTGTCGATCACCACATATTCCACATCCCTTTCAAAGAGGGTGTAAGCCTTGAGCAACTGGTTCATGGTATGCAGCCGCTCCGACTTGATCGAGAAATCCTGCAGCAGTTTGTCCTTTGCTTTCAGTTTCTCTTCGGGGGACATATCCGATTTCTCGATCTCTGCCATCTGGGCTCCCACATCAGGCAGTACGAAGAAGGAAGCATCCTCGGCCGAGGTGGAGATCAGGTCGATCCCCTTGTCGGTGAGCTCGATGGTGTTGTTCTTCTCGTCGATGATAAAATAGAGCTCATCGGTGACCTTGTACATCTCCTTGCTGTTGTTCTGCATGTAGAAGTTCTCGGTCTTGAGCATCAGGGCCTTGTTCCCTTCTTCGGAGAGCAGTTTGATGAGGGCCCTGTTCTTGGGTAGACCTTTGTGGGCACGCAACAGCAGGAGACCGGCCCGGTCCATATCGCCTTCCTTGAGCTTCTTGCGGGCTTCGATGAGGATCTCTTTGACCAGTTTTTTCTGAGCTTCCACCAGCTTGATCACCTTGGGTTTGAGCTCATCGAAGAGGCTGGTATCGTTCTTCTCGGTAGGCCCGGAGATGATCAGGGGCGTACGGGCATCGTCGATGAGCACCGAGTCGACCTCATCAACGATGGCATAATGGTGTTTCCGTTGCACCAGGTCCTCCGGGTTGATGGCCATATTATCGCGCAGATAGTCGAAACCGAACTCGTTGTTGGTACCGTATGTGATGTCGGCATTGTAAGCAGCGCGACGCTCAGGGCTGTTGGGCTGGTGTTTGTCGATACAATCCACGGTGAGCCCGTGGAACTGGTAGATGGGCCCCATCCACTCGGCATCCCTTTTGGCCAGATAATCGTTGACGGTGACCACATGCACCCCCTTGCCGGCAAGGGCATTGAGAAAGACCGGCAACGTGGCCACGAGGGTCTTTCCCTCACCGGTAGCCATCTCGGCGATCTTGCCTTGGTGGAGCACCACACCGCCGATGAGCTGGACATCGTAATGGACCATGTCCCAGGTGATCTCGTTGCCGCCGGCCACCCAGTGGTTCTTCCAGACCGCCTTGTTCCCCTTCACCTCCACAAAGTCGCGGGAAACCGCCAGGTCCCTGTCGAAATCCGTGGCAGTCACCTCGAGGGTCTCGTTCTCCTTGAAACGACGCGCCGTATCCTTCACAATGGCAAAAGCCTGTGGAAGGACCTCATCCAGCACCTGCTCGATCTTCTTGTCCAGTTCCTTTTCTTTCTTGTCAATCTCCCGATAAAGCTCCTCCTTCTCTTCCACTGGGATGTCATCCGACTCTGCTTTTTGGCGCAGTTCATCGATCAGCTTCTCTTCTCCGGCGATCTGTTCGCGCACATATTTTTTAAGGGCTGCACTCTTCTCACGAAGTTCGTCGGCCGAAAGACCCTGGAGTTTCTCATATTCCTCCTTGATCTTCTCGATCACCGGCATGATCTGTCGGATATCCCTCTCTGATTTGTCTCCGAATATTTTGGTAAGCACCTTGTTGACCAGTCCCATGACATTCTCTCCTTTCCTGTAAAAAAGTAAAATACAAAGATAACTTTTTCCACTGACAATGTTGTACAACAGGTTCCGTTCATCTTACATTTTCTTCCATACTACCAGGTCATCAACCGTGAAGAGAAAACGAAAAATAGGGTAACCTACCTGCAATTTGTATATTTGCATAAGATTAAGTGTTGCATATCTCATACCAATCCGTACATCGCATGAAAAAAATTTTCCTGTTCTTTTTTCTGTTCCTGCTGGTCATTCAGGCAGCAAAGAGTCAACCGTGGATGCGCTATATAAAGGCTCCTGGGGGGGAGCTCACTTCCTATGAGGAATATCTTCTGGAGAGGAATGCTTTTGAGAAATTTCGTTCTGAACTCAAGTCCTATGCTCCGGACGAAGAGGATGAAGAAGGGGAGAATGAATCGGAAGAGCTTTTCCGGCGCTGGGAATGGCTGATCACGCCGCGTTTCTCGACAGACGGTGAGGTTCCCTCACATATTCTTTGGGAAGAGATCCAGAACAAGATCAAGAGTGTGACGATCAAGGAGGTGTATGGTGACTGGCGTTCGCTGGGGCCGGAGGCACCGCCTACCCGCATGGGCAGCAACCAGCGCATCGGCACCGGACGAATCGACTGCATCGCTTTTCATCCTTCCGACAGCAACACTTTTTGGGTGGGAGCTCCTTCGGGAGGCATCTGGAAGACTACGGACGGCGGGAAACACTGGCGTCCGATGGGGGATGACCTGGCCTGTATCGGCGTGGCCGATATCGCTCTTTACCCGGGACGCCCTGACACTCTTTTCATCGCCACCGGCGACCGGGACTCCAAAGAGGTCTATTCCGTGGGAGTACTGCGTTCCTACGACGGAGGAGAACACTGGCAGACCACCGGACTGAGCTTCCGGGAGGACGAAGGGATCGTTGTCAACCGTCTTTTGATTCGTCCCGACCGACCCGATACCATGATCGCTGCCACCAGCGACGGGATCTATTTCATGACCGGCCTGGGCCTGAATGCCGTGAAGGTTGCCTCCGGCCATTTCAAGGACATAGAGTTCATGCCCGGCAACCCCGACATCGTATACGCTGCCACATATGGTTACGGTAAGGCGGCCATCTACCGTTCGACGGACGGCGGCCTCACCTGGCAAACCTCTTCCACGGGGATAGATACTACCAAACTACAGCGTATCGAGCTGGCTGTCTCCCCGGCACGACGGGATGCTGTTTATGCGGTTGCGGCCGCCAAAGAAAAAAGCGGTCTGGAAGGGGTATACGTCTCCTTCAACCGAGGTGGATCCTGGACACGGGTGCTCAGTGGCTCGACCAAGAACCTGCTGGGCAACTCTCCCTCCGGCTCGGGCGACGACGGCCAAGGCTGGTATGACCTCGCCCTGACCATCGATCCTCATAACGCCAACATTATCTACGTGGGTGGCATCAATATCTGGAAAAGCTCCAACGGAGGAGGAAGCTGGACCCTCATGACATGGGGGTACCCCGAATACCTGACGGTCAATGCTGCCTACATACATGTCGACCAGCACATCCTGAAGTTCCAGCCGGGCACAGGCCATCTTTTTGCCGGAAACGACGGAGGGCTGTACCGCAGCAGGGACGGAGCCGGCACCTTCGAGAATCTGAGCGAAGGGCTCCAAACGCTCCAGATTTACCGCATCGGCTCCTCAGCCACCCGACGGGAGATGGTCCTGATGGGCAGTCAGGACAACAGCACCATTCTTTGGAAGGACACCACCTGGAACGTGGTGATCGGCGGCGATGGCATGGAATGTATCATCGACCCGGAAGATACGCTGGTGATGTATGCCTCGTCGCAATATGGCAACATCAAACGTTCCACGAACGGAGGCACCTCGTTTGCCTCCATCAAACCCCAGGATGCCGACGGCGGATGGGTCACCCCTTATATACTTGATCCCGGCAACAACCAGGTTTTGTATGCCGGATACAAAGAGATCTACAAGAGCACTTCGCGGGGCACCTCGTGGGAAAAGCTCACCGACAACCTGTCTTCGGGACGTCATTTTACCTTCATCCGTATTTCTCCGCTAAACCCCAGGGTAATGTATGCGGCGGCAGACAAGAGCCTCTGGCGTTCAGAGGACGGTGGCCGTACCTGGCGCGGCATCACTGTCGGGCTGCCCTCCACGCAAAAAATCACCGATCTGACCATCCATACCTACGACCCTTACCGTATCTGGGTCAGTATCAGCGGTTTTGAAAGAGGAAACAAGGTTTTTTTCTCCTCTAACGGCGGAGAATCCTGGGAAAACTATTCCGACGGCCTGCCCAATTTGCCGGTCAACTGCCTGTTGTTCCAGGAAGGTTCCAACTCGATGGTCTATGCCGGCACCGACCTGGGAGTCTATGTACGCGATCGTTCCATGGACAGTTGGCTGAACTTCAGCAGGAATCTGCCGAATGTTATCGTGAACGAACTGGAGATCTTCTACCCTGACAGTGTGATCCGGGCAGGCACGTACGGTCGGGGATTGTGGGAAAGCTCCCTCTTTGTGCCCGACAGTCAGGCTCTGTATGCCGAGTTCACCTCCGACAAGATCCAAACCTGTGTAGGCGGCGAAGTCACTTTTTACGACCGTTACCCCGGCGAAAAGGACAGTGTTCACTGGTATTTCCTCCCCGACGGCACCCCGGAGGAGATGACCGGCCACGACACGGTGGTGGTCACCTTCGATAACAGCGGCAGCAAGGATGTTGCGCTCGTGGTCTACCGGAACGGACTATCCGACAGCATCTACCGGCAGAAGTACATCACCGTGACCGATACGATGGCCCTCATCGTCAACCGCAATTACAAGGATTACTACTGGCACGGCAACGAGCTGGTGCTCGAAGCCAGTGGAGCCGATCATTATCTCTGGGTGAACAGCCACGGCGACACCGTGCACAATCCCACCATGAGTGCCTACCCTGACAACGACATCGCTTATACTTTATATGCAGATCAGGGCATCTGCCACGACACGGTCAGGATCAAAGTGAGAGTCTATCCCAATGACAACCTACGTTACGCCTCCGAACTGGAGCTGGGCGAAAACGGGCCTTTCATCAACTATGAAACGACAGTAGAGCCGGGTGAGCCTGCCCCCCCCCCGGGGGCGTGCAACACCGATTCCACGTGGTGCGATGAGTTCGGCACCGGTGAGGACTACCTGGCCCATTCGGTATGGTTCCGTTTCACCGCTCCTTCCACCGGCACGGTCTCGATCGATACAAAAGGTTTTGACAATCAGATCGCAGTATATGATTCGCCTTCTCCTGACAGTCTTCTTGCCGGCCACTATCATCTGCTGGCTGCCAACGACGACTATCATGATGCTGCCGAACATTATGCGGCGGCGCTGGAGGAAGTCACCGGCCTGGAGCCGGGCAAGACTTACTGGCTGCAGGTAGACGGCAGCGGCGGCAACCTTGAAGGCACTTTCTATATCTACTTTTACAACGGTCCGCTGAGTGTCCCCTCACCCTTAACCAACGGAGAAAACGGACTGTTCCGCGTCTATCCCAACCCCACCGACGGGAACTATTCGCTTTCTTTCAACCGGGATCATCCCGGTGGCATCCTGAAGATCTACTCTCTGAACGGCAAGCTGGTACAACAAACGACCGTACCTCCGCAGCAGGCCGGCAACATTTTCACTCCCGCCCTTGCACTTCCCGAGGCAGGACTTTATATCCTGATGCTCACAGGGGACGGACACGTACACACTTGCCGCGTCATGGTACGATGAAGGGCCCATCCTGGAACACGGACGTGCAACATTTGCCGGACTAAAACGTCCTTTAAGATGAACCATGGGGCCAAAAGCGAAAAAGAACGTGGACGTACACCACCATCTGGTGGCACGATGCCGGCAGGGAGAACGCAAGGCCCAGTTCGAATTGTATGACCTGTACAGCAAGGCCATGTACAACACTGCGCTGCGGATCACAGGAACAGGACATGAAGCCGAAGAGGTGATGCAGGAAGCTTTCATCACAGCTTTTGAGAAGCTGCACCTCTTCAGGGGAGACGTTTCTTTCGGATCGTGGCTTCGCAGGATCGTCATCAACAAGGCACTTGATCATCTTCGGAAAAGAAAAGTACGGTGGGAGGAGTTGGACGAGAACATGACGGACGAAACCAGTGAAGAAAAATTCTCCGACCCTGACCGGGAAGAGAACCTGCAACCGTATGTGGAAAAGATCCGGAGTGCCATGGGCCGTCTGACTGAAGGATACCGCACCATCCTCAGCCTGTACCTTTTTGAAGGATATGACCATGAAGAGATCGCGGGGATCCTGGGAATCAGTCATGTCACATCCAGGACCCAGTATCTTCGGGCCAAGAGAAAACTGAAGGAGCTGTTACACGAGCTGCGCGATGGACAGACTTGAACAATACATCAGGGACCACAGAGAGGCATTTGAAACGGATCCTCCCGAGGGGCATGCCGAACGTTTCCGCAAGCGGTTCGAACAGCGGAGACGATGGAAGAATCTTTTCCTTCCTTTCCTGAGAATGACAGGTGGGGTGACGCTGTTCCTCCTCTCCTCGTTGTGGGTCCTCGAACACAGCGGACTGTTTCCGCGCCGCCAGGCAACACCGGAATACATGGAGGCGGAAATGTATTACGTCACCCAAGTAAATGCACGTATCTCTTCGATCCGACAGATGCATTTCATCGGTGACAGCATCCAGAAACAGATCCTTTTCCGGGAACTCAGCGGAATGGACTCGCTCTACCTGGAACTGCAGCATGAACTACAGATGAACCCCGGCGACGAACGGCTTCTCCAGGCCATGACCGAATATTACGAGGTCAAACTGGAGGTTCTGAACCACATCATCCGACAACTGTCGGCATTGCAATCCCAAAAAGAAAAAAACCATGAGAGCCAGAATCTTTGAACTGAACGGTGTCTTCCTGCTTCTGCTGATCACGGCCACCCTCAATACTGCCCGGGCCGAGGAGATCCGGAAACTGTACCACCGTACCTTCCCCGCCGGTGATTCCACACATCTGAGCATTGACAACAGGTTCGGGGATATCAATTTCATCAACTGGGACCGGGACAGTCTGGTCCTCGACGCCGTGGTGACCATCGACTATCCCTCCTCCGCCAAGGGAAAGGAACTGCTCAAATACATCAAGGTATCCATCATCAGGGAAGGGAATCGGATCCAGGCTGTGACGGAGATCGATGAAAAGTTCATCAACAAATGGTATCCCCGTAACGACAGGAAAAAATTCAGGATCGATTATACGGTCCATGCACCTGCCTGTATCAATCTCACCGTGATGAACAAGTACGGTGATCTGTTCATCAATGAACTAAGCGGCCATGCCGACCTCCAGGTCAAATACGGACATCTGAAAATAAACCGGCTGAGCCGCGGCAACCGGAAACCGCTGAACACCCTCTATCTGGCCTATTCCAAAGGGACGATCGATCAGGCCGGCTGGCTCATGATCGAGCTCAAATATTCCCACCTCAACATCGGCCACGCCAAAGCGATCGCCGGCGAGAGCAAATACTCCAAGGTCAGGATGGATCGGGCCAGCTCCCTGGTGATAGAGTCCAAATATGACACCTATAACCTCGGCACGCTGAACAACATGGTGTTCGTCGCCTCATACGGGGAGATCAAAGCGGAGGAGGTCAGAAACAAACTCTCCCTGGAGACAAGATACACCACTGTGGACATAGAACATGTCCCGGCCGGGTTCTCCTCTGTGGATATAGAGAATGCCTACGGGACCGTCAAGATCGGGATCGATCCCGAAGCTTCCTACTATCTCAAAGGGAGCACTTCCTACTGTAAGATCGATCATCCTGAAGCCCGTATCAACCGCATCGTCAAGAACGGATCCTATGAAGTGGACGGCCTCATCGGGAGTGATCCGAAAACCCGGTCGCGTGTCACCGTCCGTTCCAAATACGCCGGTGTCTATCTGCATTAAAAAGGGATCAAAAAAGGATCAGAACAAGGGGTCCCGGCTCCGGGACCCTTTGCTTTTGTCCGCCGCCCCCTTCCTCAAACAAACCCAACACACTGTATCACTGGATATTACATATAGCGATATCCGCATTTTGTTATATTTTAACTTTTTCTGCATAAATATCAACAAAAGAATATTTTTTTTATTTTTGTTATGCTTTACGGATGACGGGAGTTTCCCGTTATGAAGAAAAGTAATTATTAACCTAAAACTGATCATTTATGGACAAAAAACCATTGCTTTCGTTGTTCATGGCCTTTGTCTTCATGATAGGAGCCATGGCACAGGAAAAAACGATCACCGGGACGGTGACCTCCGCAGAGGACGGTTCCACGCTCCCGGGTGTGAGTGTGGTCGTAAAAGGGTCTACGATCGGTACGATCACAGACGCGAACGGTCATTACACGTTGAAGGTCCCTGCCGATGCGCAGGTATTGGTCTTCTCCTTCGTAGGCATGGCCACCAAGGAGGTGGAGATCGGTGACAAGACGGTCATCGACGTGGTGATGGAGCCCAGCAATGTGGAACTTGATGAGGTTGTGGTAACCTCACTGGGTATCTCGAAAGAGAAAAAGGCGCTGGGTTTTGCCGTCAGTGAAGTGAGCGGCAAGGAACTTTCAACGGTGAAGGAGACCAACGTGGTCAACTCCCTCTCGGGACGTGTGGCCGGTGTGGTGATCACCGAATCGCCGACAGGACCGGGTGGCGGCACCCGTGTGGTGATCCGCGGGAACAACTCGATCACCGGGAACAACCAGCCGCTCTATGTCGTCGACGGGATCCCGATCGACAACTCAGGTTTCGGAAGTGCCAACGGTTCGGGAACGGCCAACTACCGGCGGGATGACTACGGTACGGGGATCTCTGACATCAACCCTGACGACATCGAGTCGATCACGGTACTGAAAGGCCCCAACGCTGCCGCTCTTTACGGTTCGCGTGCCGCCAACGGGGTGATCCTCATCACCACCAAGAAAGGGAAAGCTCAAAAAGGCATCGGGGTCAACTTCAACAGCTCGACCATGTGGGAGAACCCGCTCATCCTTCCCAATTTCCAGAACGAATACGGGCAGGGTTCCGACGGGCAGACTTACAACGATGTGAACGAGCTGCGCAACCATGGCGGTTCCTGGGGTGCCAAGATGGATGGCAGTGAACAGCTTTACTGGACCGGTGAGACCCGACCTTATGTGGCACAGCCTGACAATGTGAAGGATTTCTTCCAGACAGGAAGCAACCTGGTCAATACGCTGGCCCTGGAAGGCGGGAATGACACCTACACGCTCCGTTTCGCCTATACCAACAACCATGCACGGTCGATCCTCCCCAACGCAGGCCTCACGAGAAACAACTTCGACCTGCGTGCCGTAGGGCATCTTTCGGAGCGTCTGACCGTCGATGCCAAGATCACCTACTTCGTCCAGAAAGCCAACCAGCGTCCGTTCCAGGGCACCGAGGGTGTGATGGCTTACCTGTACGACATCCCGCGTAACCTGGACATCAACGACCTGAAAGACTATCAGAACCCGGACTATTCGGTGCGCACCTATACCAACGGCACCAACGGCAACCCCTACTGGATACAGTATCATGATGTCAACCGCGACACCCGTAACCGTACCCTCGGATTTGCTAAAGCCACCTATGAGTTCACCGACTGGCTCTCGGCTTTCGTACGGGTGGGTACCGACTTCGTATCGCAGAAGATCGAGACCATCAACCAGTACGGTCACTGGTTCTACCAGACCGGCCGGTTCAATTTCCGGACCTACAATACCAGCGAGACCAACGCCGACTTCCTCTTCATGCTGGACAAGAACATCGGGTCTTCCTTTAACATCTCGGCCAACTTCGGCGGCAACATGAGGATCAACACTTACGAGCACATGGGTGTGTACGGTGAGGACTTCAAGATCCCGACCAAGCCCACGACAGCCAGCGCAAGGGAGTTGATCCCCTCCTACACGCCGCTGCGGAAGAAAAAAGTGAACTCGCTTTACGGATCGGTATCGCTCTCGTACAACAGTTTCCTCTATCTGGACATTACGGGACGTAACGACTGGTCGTCGACCCTGCCCAAGGATAACTGGTCGTACTTCTATCCTTCGGTAAGCCTTTCGGCCCTGCTCAACAAGTACATCGATCCCGACAACAACATCTTCGATCTGTTGAAGGTACGAGGCAGCTGGGCCAAAGTGGGTAGCGACACAGGCCCGTATCAGCTGGATATCTATTACAATCTGCAGCAGAATGGCTATCTGGGTCTGACCACCCTTTCGCGTCCCGCAGTGAAGATGAACCCCAACCTGAAGCCCGAGCAGACCAGCTCGCTCGAGTTCGGACTGGAGTTCAGGATGTTCAAGAACCGTCTGTATGGTGACTTCTCGATCTACAACATCAAATCGACCGACCTGATCATGGATGTGCCCGTTTCAGCATCCACCGGTTATCATTACTTCCGCAGCAATGTGGGACAGATGACCAACAAAGGGGTCGAATTCATGTTCGGTGGTGTACCTGTACAGACGAAAGATTTCTCGTGGGACATCTCGCTCAATCTTTCGCACAACAAGAACACCCTGGACGAACTCATCGAAGGTCTTGACAAGTACATCTTCTCCACGACCAATGCCGGCAACGTGGTGGTACAGGCCACGGTGGGCGGTGGTTACGGAGACATCTACGGCACCGACTGGATGCGCACAGAGGATGGTCGCCTGGTGGTAGATGCTCAGGGACGTCCGCTGGCCACATCCGACAAGGTCTATCTGGGTAACTACCAGCCCGATTGGGTGGGTGGTCTGAACAATACCCTGCGTTACAAGGGGATCAGCTTCAACGCCCTTATCGACATGCGTTTCGGCGGCCAGCTCTTCTCCGGTACCGACGCTTCGCTCGATGCCGCCGGTGTCACCGAACGCACGCTCAAGTATCGCGAAGGCGTGACCCTGGATGCCGTTTACAATACCGGCACTCCCGACAACCCCATCTGGACCGAGAACACCACCCAGATCACTGGGCAACAGTACTGGGGAGCTGTCTCCAGGATCGCTTCGAACTATATCTACGACCAGACCTTCATCATGCTGCGCGAGATGTCACTCACCTATACCCTGCCGAAGAAGTTCTTCGAGAACAACTTCATCGGCTCGATGTCGGTGGGTCTGATCGCCAGGAACCTGGCCTTCCTTTACAAGGATATGGAGAACTTCGACCCGATCTCAAGTTACAGTACCAGTAACTTCGCCCAGGGTATCCTCTATTTCACCCTGCCTACCACGAGAAGCTTCGGGTTCAATGTGAATGTCAAGTTTTAACCACAAAAGCTGAACGAGATGAAAACACTGAAATACATCATTTCCTTAATGTTCATTCTCGGGTTGGCATCCTGCACGGGTGATTTCGAGAAGATCAACAAGAACCCGAACGCAGTGTATCCGGATGAAGCCAGTGCACGCTACTTCATCACCAACCCGGAATTCCAATTGTACGCTCCCAACCGTTATCCTTACTGGCGTGCTCATCTGATCCATACCGACCGTTATGCCGGTTATTTCACCTTTGGTTTCAAAGGTTGCTGGTGGTCCGATGAGCTGGGTTACAAATACGCCTCCGGTTACACGGATGCAACATGGGGATGGCTGGAAGGTTACTTCAGCCAGATCAACAACTTCCTCTCGCTCACAGCTGAGGGGGGAGATTTCGAGAATCCCCTGATGCATGCCGTCGGGAAGATCATCAAGGTGCTTTATTACCAGATGTTCACCGACGTATTTGGGGAGATCCCCTATTCGCAGGCCGGGGATCCCGACATCCAGCAGCCCAAGTTCGACCCCCAGAACAGCATCTATCAGGGTCTGATCCAGACGCTGGATGAGGCCATCGCCACCATCGGCGACAATGACCGTACCGGTGACGGTGTGGATGATCTGGGTGAGAACGACATCATCTACAACGGGGACCTGCAGAAATGGAAGAAGCTGGCCAACACACTGAAGCTCCGTCTGGCCATGCGTGCTTATGGTGCCGAAGGGGCCGACTGGGTGAACAGCGCAGTGAGCAGCGCTTTCCAGACCGGTCTGTTCCTCGACAACGAGGATGACAACGCCCTTCTGCCCAAGGACAATGAGATCTCCCAGTGGGGCAGTGCCTGCTACGGCGATATCTGGTGGAACTTCGGCCTGGGTTCCAACTGGACCATGGGTAAATATCTCATCGACTATCTGGCCAAGTACGACGACCCGCGGCTGGAGAAATACGCCAAGCCTGCTCCCGGCGGCACCTTTGTCCTCTACAGGCCCAAAGCCGATGAAGACCAGGACGGCCATGACAACTTCCCACACAGGATCAACTACCTGAAAGATGTGCTGAACGAAGCCACCGGCGGCGACATGACCTTCACCGACTGGGGTGACAGCGTCCAGATCTCGATCCCCGAGAACAAGTATTACATCGGTCAGCCGCCTCGTCTGAACAGCAAGGTATATCCTTTCGCACGTTACGAGTTCTGGTCCACGCCGGCCGATATCGTCATCCAGAAGAAGAACCAGGGCAAGCCGATCTTCCCCGAGATCATCCTTACCACGGCCGAGTCGTATTTCCTGCGTGCTGAGGCCGTAGAGCGTGGCCTGGCCAGTGGCAATGCCCAGGATCTGCTGAACCAGGGCATCACCTATGCCATGAAGCTGTGGGGTGTGGACGACGGAGCCATCGCCACTTATCTGGCCAACTCCGACCTGGCCCACCTCAACGGTTCCACCGAGGAGAACCTGCGCAAGATCCATATCCAGAAATGGCTGGCCCACTACACCGACGGTTTCGAGGGGTGGGCCGATCTGCGCAAGAACGGTGCTCCCGTGGAGATGGCCCAGGGGGTGAGCGACCCGCTCATCTTTGGTCTGGGTGACGACAACGGTGTGCTGCCGCAGCGCATGCGTTACGGCAACCAGGCCTACAACACCAACGGTGACAACCTGCAGGAAGCCATCGGACGTCAGGGTCCCGATGTGCAGGGTACCAAGCTGTGGTGGGCCAAAACCGATTGAAACGCACCTTCTTGATATAAAAAAAGAGCGTCCGGCCGGACGCTCTTTTTTTTTGACCTGATCCGGCCTCAGAAACTTTTCTCCTCTCCGGCCAGCAGCGTGTCCGCGATCGTCCTCAGCAGGCGCAAGGAATCGATGTAAGTATCCTGGCTCAGCTCCCAGATCATGATCCCTCCTATCTCATGATGCTTCACGTAGGAAGCTTTTCTCCCCATGGTGATGCGGCCGTTGTAATAGATCTCCCCCACCTGGTCCTGGTCATACGCATCAGGATGGTATTCAAGGATGGCACGGTAGGTGATGCCACGTCCTCCGTTGGAAAAATCCCGTCCATAAAAAGGCACTCCCAGGAGGATCTTTTCCGCCGGCCAGCCCCGGTAGTTGATCCAGTAGGCCAGACCGGTAGAGGAGACATCGCTGCCGCTGCCTATGGCATCCTCATAGGAAGAATGCGGCCCAGGAGCACTCCACGGGCCTGTGAAATCATAAGCCATCACCTGAAGATCGTCCGCCTCTTCAGCCACCCCGTCGAAATAATGTTTCCCTCCCCAGTTGGTGGCCATCAGGTCAACCGAGATACCAATGCCAAAAGGTTCGAACACCTCGCGCAGTTCCCGCAGCAGCTCGACCAAAGCTTCGCTTTCTTCGGGGATCACCGTCCCCGTCGAGAAGCCGTTCCAGTACTCCCAATCGATGTCCACACCATCCAGGCAGTTGGCAAAGACATAGTTCTTGATATCCCGCACCAGCCGGGCCCTTTTGACATCGTCGACAGCTGTGGGAGGGAAATTCCCGGAACCGGTAGCTCCTCCAACAGACAAATAGACCTGTACTCCGTGTGCATGGGCTACGTCCACCAACAAACCGGTGATATCCAGATGACTGGCATCCAAATGTCCCTCAGGGGTAACGGATGCGAACGCATAGTCGATGCGGGTGATCTCATCCCAATGCACGGAGGACACAGGCAGGTTATCCTCGCCCCAGTAGGGATAGAACCCCACCACCTTTGAGGGAGCCTCTTTGGGCTCGAAAGGGTGATCGCAAACAGGACGGGTCAGGTCCTCCCTGACAGGTACATCCGGACCGTCATCCTTGGTACAGGAGTTCCCAGCAAGCAGGAACAACATGGCCAGAAACAGCCGGAAACCTCTTCTTTGATAAAACTCTCTGCTCATTGATCTTCTTTTTCAAGGAAAATGGTAACAAAATCGTACGGTTCTATCATCCATCCTTCTGGTAAGGGCTTTTTTTCCTTTCCTAAGGGGTCCGAGAGAAAGATCCTGCTGTTCAACCGGTCTGCTCTACTCAGTTCCAGGACACGTTGTTTCTCCGAGGGGTTGAAGACCCTCATCAACAGTCCTCCGGACACAGGACCGACCCATGTAACCATCAGAGTACTGTCCTGAGGATAAGGGAGTTTTTCCATCCCGGACTCACGTAAAGAACCTTTCAAAGCGATCAGGGGTTGCAGCACTTCCTCCCCGTAACGCTTGATCATGGTCTTCCCGGAGATACGGTCAGGATCATAGGGGATCATATAATACCTGAATGTGGTCTTCCCTTCCTGACTGGCTTTGTAGTTGGTCCCCCAGTAATTGTTCATCACCCAGGATATCAGATAGTTGTATGGTTTCTGCACGGTGGTGCGCCATCCCAGCTGGTTGGCATCGGTGGTGATCCTTCCCAGTTCGGCCATGGGAGCATCGGGGGTGAGCCAGATGACACCCTGAGCCCCGCCGGATACCACGGCACCCTGCTGCAGTGTGAAATAGTTCTTACAGGAACCGGGAAGCTGGTCTTTCTCCGGCCGGAAGCTTCCCCACGCAATATCGAAAGAGAGTTCGGCTCCGGGCAAACGGAAAGGAAAAGTGAAATAGACAGCTTCGGGTGTATAGATCTTTTTTTTGTCCAGGGTATTGACGATCTCCACCATGCCGTTGTACCACAAGCGTATCTCTCTCTCGAGACCGTATGTACCGGGAGCGGCGTCGCGAATGTACACCGAGCGATATAGCGGACCGTCCTCCGTGCGCACCACTTCCGGAGGTGCCGGGATCTGAGGATGCAAAGGTTTCCTTCCGGCAATGTACACATAGCCGTTCAGCCCCTGTCCGTACAGCGTGTCGGCCAGTTCCTCTCCCGAATCCTTCCGTTTCATGGAACGAATACTTCCGTTGCGGGGGTCGACGGCCAGTACCAGACGGTCGTTCTCCAGCAACCAGGGGTCTTTTCTTGTCCTTGTTCCCGGATCATCACCCGTCTCCACAAGATCATACTCTTTCCAACCGAAGGGAGGGACATCCCCGGCCAGGAAAAGCAGCGTCCCCTCTTCCGACCACTGCGAGGGCACCTCATCTCCTTTCACCTCCCTGACCATCAATCTTTTTCCGTTTGACAGACCTTCTACCCTCACAACCCCTGTCCGGGGCCAGGAAAGGGTGTTGATGACGGTCAGGCGACCGGCAGCAGCTTTTTCCCCGACCGGCGGAAGACCTCTCTTCCACAGCTCCCTGCTCAGTTTCTCACCGCGGATGGCAAAGCTTCGTTTGGTGGCCCACTGGCTGAGCGTGAAAGGATCATCCGGCGCGCTGATGCTGTTCCATGAGCCCCAGGTATGTTCATCGAACAACAGGATGTTCTCCCAGGTCTTTTGAAAATCATCATAAGGGTATTCTGAGGGTCGGAACATGGCAAAGAGGGTCGAGGCCTGCACGGTCCGTACCGCACTGGCTCTGTTGACCGCCAGCTCATAAGCCGACGAGGCGGCCCCGTCCGACCAGTAAGGGGTAAGGTCACCTCGCAGTACCGGCAGCCGGCTCCCGTATTCCTGCTCGAACGTCTCGAACAGTTCTCCCACCGTCGCAATAACCATGCGCGGAGAGTAATACTTCTCGTTCCACAAACGTACCGCCTCCGTGAGCAGCGAGTCGGGCGGCCCGTTGTCGGAACCTATGTTATAGCGCAGGGCCACGATATCGTAAGGATAACCTTTCTCCTTCAGCTCCTTCATGTACCCGAACACATCTTTTTCGCGGAGAGCCTGTTCGGCCGTACGATTCTCCACACCCCCGTGGAACATCGAATATCCTTTGCCATGGACCCAGCAAAGCACCTTTTCCCTGCCTGAGGGAGATTCCCAGTAAAAAGGTTTGTCCCCCAGATCTTCGAGGATATGTCCTATATGATCGAACGTGTTGGTCCCTATGGAGAAATACCTGACCCCGTTTTTTGCCAGCACGGGTATCAGGCCCCAGGTGTAGCCCGGGATGTCGCTGATCATGGCCGATCGCAGGGGCACACCGAGGGAGTCGGCCAGACGGCGTGCCGGGACCACCAGCTGCACCAGCTCTTCAGGACGGCACAACCCCGTCAGCTCATTGGCAAAAAGGGCATCCAGCTCGATGTTGCCCTCGCGTATGGCCTCGATCATCTGTTCTTTCTCCAAATGCCCTGCCTGACGGAACCAGGTCACCAGCGGCCACATCACCTCCACGTTCCACTTGAAACGATCCCCTTCAGGATTGTCACGCGTCTCCCGGACATATTGCAAGGCTCTTTCCAGGTTGCGCCACTGGATCCGTTGCACCTCGGCCTGGACATGGGTATATCCGATATCCACATGCGAATGATGAAGGAGCCAGATCGTTCTCTGCTTCACGGGCGCCAGCAGGATATGCTCCCTGGCCAGTACCTTTCCTTCCTTCTCGATCACGAACGGGATCCGTTTCTCTTTCTCCACCACGGGGAAGTAGAGATAGAAGTCGTTGCTGCCCGGAGCGAGAACGACCGTCCTCCTGATCTTCCCTGCACGGAACAGCACGGTATCCAGCTCTCCCAGGTGGATCACATCGATACGGACGACGTTCTTTTTCCCTCCGTCCTGGTCCCGGATCACCGCTTCCTGACTGGTTATCTTGAGTTCGGGACGGGGCGCATAGCGGTAGGTCATGTACCAGACCCGGCTGTCCGCCGTCTCTCCCATGATCTTCAGACGGACGGGCTCACCCTTTTTCACCTTGCCGACAGGTACCGAGAGGGTCATATACCCCGCCAGATCCCCGTACTTGTCCACCATCACACTCCGGAATTCCAGCACCATGCCCTCTTTGCCCCGTATCCGCCATCTTCGTTCGTCTTTCGTTCGCGGGTTTCTGAAAGAGAGGATCTTCTCTCCGTTGACATAAAGGTCGAAATGGTGTTGTTCCTCATTCACGTCGATCGCACACAACCAGATGAACCGCAGGGTATCATCTCTGAAGCCGGTCGGTACGGTATCGGTTTCCCACTCGATGTAGAGCCCCCTTTTGATGCTTCGCACCAACAGGGCATCCCGGATCCCGGGCTGGGGAGCATGGTAGCGCAGCACCTCGCCCGAGAGGGATTTCCTGTAGCCCGGGATATAGTCCTGCCCCCCTGTGCCCTGAAAAGGAACCTCCTCCTCACAGGCCGTCAGGACCACCAGCAGGAAAAAAAGGAACCACTTTTTTCTGTATCGCATCTTCTTCTTTTTCATTGTTTCCTCATCTTACCACGATCTCGTCGCAAAAGATCCAGGCTTTGTTTCCCGTTCCCGGCACCCCTTCCGGCAGGGTGCCCATATTACGGGCCACCACTTTCACATAGCGTGCTTTCGTCCCCGGCGTGTCCAGGGCAAGGGTCACACGGGATGTCGTTCTCACGGCCGTGTCGACCGGCGGTGTGACGGTCCCCACTTCATGGAACTCCTTTCCGTCGGAAGAAACATAAAAGTTCACACCGACGGGAAAATGGATGTATACCGCCGGTTGGCTGAGGAAGGAGGCGCTGAGGGAAGTTACGGGCGTTTCTTTCCCCAGGTCGAGGGTCATTTCCATATCCGTCCCGTAATAGCCCTGCCAGTGCGGGTCCTTGTAGTGGGCGCGTGCCAGCAGGCCGTCGACGAGGGCCTGGTCGCCTCCGGCCGTATAGCGGTCGGAATACGGTGAGGCCATGAGGGTCCGTGCCCCCAGTGCACGATGGACCACCATCTGCTGTTCCAGGATGCCCAGGAGCGTGGTATCCCGGAACACCGCCGCCACCAGGGCGGCATCATGTTCAAGGAGGGCGGGCCCCTCATACAATGGTGAGGAGAGGGTGGGCCGGCGCCCTTGCGTGTCGTAACGGATGACCGTCCCCTTGACAGGCGTGCGCAGGATAAGACTGAGAGCCTCGCCGGGACGGGCTACCCTGCTGTCCAGCATCAACAAAGGAACAAGGCGCATGTCATCGAACCATGCCGTGCCCCGCGAATCAAGACGCAAGGTCACCGCCACACGCTGCACCGCCCGGGACGTGTCCGAGGGTGTCAGAAAAAGCTCGTATTCCTGCCATTGCTCAGACAAGGGAAAAAAGGCCTCTCCCACCTCCCCCGCAGACAAAGAAAAAGAAGGCTCCAGGGGAGGACGATGGAAAAGACGGTAGAAAAAACCTTTTCCCG
>Ga0256914_1000450_pt1 | contig 40762 bp, 32 predicted proteins | sample HulkmetaG_FD_191571 | JGI IMG/M metagenome (GOLD analysis project Ga0256914, IMG submission 191571) | Hydrothermal chimney microbial communities from Main Endeavour vent field at the Juan de Fuca Ridge, Pacific Ocean - Hulk | ecosystem: Environmental > Aquatic > Marine > Hydrothermal vents ... | reverse complement strand
ACTCATTAAAAAATATGGATATTATTACAAATTTACTAACACAAATTATTCACCTTTTTCAAACAAATCCGTGGGCTCAAACTATTGGATTTTTTGGATTAGGAATGTCTCTGCTTACTTTTCTCAGTAATAACGATGAAAAATTTATGATAAGAATGACAATGTCTTCTTTTATTTGGGCTATTCATTTTTTGCTATTAGGAGCACTTTCTGCAGGATTTTTAAACGCTGTTGATGTTATAAAGAATTTATTAGCTATAAAATATCCGTTTAATAAAAAAATATCTTTTGTAATTGTTTTGGTTTATATTTTTATTGGATTTTATTTATATACATATGTTGATAACGGAACAGAATCTGAAAAATTAATTAATTTAATTCCCGTTGCTGCTTCAATTTTAAGCACCATTATTTTATTTACATTAAAGGGTGTATGGATGCGAATTGCATTTACCATAATGCTTTTAGGATGGTTAACATATAATATTTCTAATGGATCTATTGGAGGAGCCAGCACAGATATAGTATTACTAATCACTGGAATTTATGGAATTTATGCTATGAAAAAAGCAGAAAAATAATATATTAAATCTTTTTTTTAACTTTATTAAAACTTTATTCATGAATTTAGATTTATTTGAAAACTCAGAAAATATACAACAAAAAATCAAAAAATTAACAGAAAAAATTAACAAATATTCAAAATTATATTATGAAAATAATATTTCTGAGATTTCAGATATAGAATTTGACAAACTGTTTCATGAACTAAAAAATTTAGAAAAACAATATCCAGAATATATTTTGGAAAATTCACCAACTCAAAAAATTTATGCTCCAAAACAAACAGAATTAAAAAAATCAAAACATATGGTTCCCATGATTTCTTTAGGAAATGCATTTAAAAATGAAGATTTATTTGATTGGGAAGAGAGATTTTTAAAAATTTTAGAAAAAGAGAATATATCTTTTTTAGATAAAAAAAATAACACTGAGGCTAAATATATAGTAGAACCAAAATTTGATGGATTAGGAATTTCTTGTGTCTATGAAAATGGGAAATTTATAAGAGCTGTAACCAGAGGAGACGGAGAAGAAGGTGAAAATGTTACGCAAAATATGAAAACAATTTCTGACAATACCGGTAAAATTTTTAATATTTCCAAAATTTCTACAGATAAATTTTTTGAAATAAGAGGTGAAATTGTAATGAAAAAATCCGTATTTTATCAATTAAATAAAAACTTAGAAAACGAAAACAAAAAAATATTTTCAACTCCACGAAATGCTGCAGCAGGAAGCCTTAGGCAACTTGATTCAAATATAACAAGAGAACGAAAACTGTCAGTATTTTTTTACGAAACACCACTAACTTCTTCTCAAAAAACAATAGAAACATATTCAAAAACTTTAGAATTTTTCAATCAAAATAAAATACCTCACTGTAAAAATTATTATAAATGCAATTCTATTCCAGAAGTAATTTCAGTAATAGAAAAAATTTCAGAAATGCGAGAATCTTTCGATTTTGATATTGATGGTGCTGTAATAAAAGTAAATAACTATAAATTACGAGAAAAAATTGGAGCAACAGGGCACCACCCACGTTGGGCAATTGCATGGAAGTTTCCAGCAATTCAAGTAAAAACAATTTTAGAAAATGTAGAATGGCAAGTTGGAAGAACCGGAGTCTTAACACCGGTCGCTCATCTACAAGATATAATAATTGACGGTGTAAAAGTTAATAGAGCAACACTACACAATAGTGATTATATTACAGAAAAAAACTTAAAAATTGGAGATACTGTTTTATTGGAACGATCTGGAGATGTTATTCCAAAAATTTTAAAAAGTGTAAAAACTTCAGAAAAAAGTATAACAATAAATACTCCAACAAAATGTCCTATCTGCAATTTTCTTGCTATAAAAAAACAAGAAGAAGTAGCTTTGAGATGCTCAAATTCAGATTGTCCGCAAATTTTAAAAGGAAAGCTTGAACATTTTGTAAGCAAAAAATGCCTAAATATAAAAGGACTCGGAACGGAAGTATGCGATGATTTAATAGAAAAAAAATTAATAACACATTTTTCAGATTTTTCAAAAATTTATACATTTACAGAAAGCAACTGGAGCGAAATTAAAAATTTTAAAATAAAATCTATAGAAAATGTAATATCAGCACTTGAAAAAAGTAAAACTCAGCCATTTTGGAGAATTTTACATGCCATGGGAATTTCTGGAGTTGGAGAAAAAACAGCAAAAATATTATCAAAACATTATCAAAATTTTCTTGCGTTTTCTCATATTTCAGAAAAGTCATTGGAAAACTTACAAAATATAGACGATATAGGAGAAAAAACAGCCTTAGAAATTATAAATTTTGTTGAAAATGAATCTCACCAAAAATTATTTACAAAACTTGAAACTATTTTTAATACAAATGATGCTAATAATCACAAAAATAAATCTATTCAAAATTCTAATATTTTAGAAAATAAAAAATTTGTAATAACTGGAAGTTTTGAACAATATTCAAGAGACGAATTAAAAGAAATAATAGAACAACACGGAGGAAATTGTGTTGGGTCAGTTTCAAAAAAAACAGATTTTTTACTTGCTGGAGAAAAAGCAGGAAGTAAAAAATCAAAAGCAGAAGATTTAGGTATTAAAATATTAAAAATATCAGATTTTTTTAATATAATTTCTTTATAATTTTAATAATTTTTTAAATTATACAAAAAAAACTATTAGATTTTTTTTAATTATTATCTAATAGTTTTTTTTAATTTAAATATATTATTTAAATGTTTTTAATTTTGAAAGAAAATCAATCATTCTTGCCACATACCCCCATTCGTTATCATACCAAAACAACATTTGTGCAGTTTTTCCATTTACAACTTTTGTAGAATCCGCATCTAAAATTGAAGATCGAGTATCTGCAATAAAATCAGTAGAAACAAGTGGTTCGTACGAAACTCCTAAAATTTCTGGAATTTCTTTTGATTTTTCAGCAATTACATTATTTAATTCTTCAATTGTTACATCTTTTGAAAAATTGATTGTTAAATCTGAAATACTTGAAGTAGCCAGTGGAACCCTAATAGCCATTCCATTTCCTTTTCCATCCAACTCTTTAACAACCTTTCCTACCGCTCCTGTTGCTCCTGTTGTAGTAGGAATTAAATTTTGCACACCACTTCGTGCTTTTCTCATATCTTTTGCAGAATTATCTAAAAGATTTTGAGAATCTGTATATGAATGAATTGTTGTTAATAAAAAACTTTCAATCCCAATCGCATCATTTAATGCTTTTAAAGGTGCTGCAATACAGTTTGTAGTGCATGACGCATTTGAAAGAATTGTCATATCTGCTGTAATTTCTTCATCATTTGCTCCAAATACATGCATTGCAGATCCATCTTTCATTGGAGCTGAAACCAAAACCTTTTTAGCACCAAGAGCCAAATGTTTTTTTGCAAAATCAGTTTTTGTTGCCATCCCTGTTGCCTCAACCACAACATCAATATCAAGCTCTGCCCAAGGCAAATCATCAATATTTCCAATATTTAACGATTTTGTAATATTTTTTTTCCCATTTTTTTCTACAATGATATTTTCATCATCGGCTGAAATATTCAAAGGAGAGGTTCTATAAATAGAATCTCTTTTTAAAAGATGAGCTCGTTCTGATGGAGTATTTCGTCTAGAATTTACTGCAACAATTTCAACACCCTCAATATCATTTTCAATTAATTGTCGATGTAACATTCTTCCAATTCGTCCGTATCCCTGAATAGCAACTCGTAAAGTCATAATATGTAAATAAAAAATAAATATTAAAAAAATTTATTTTAAAAAAGATAGTCATAATAACTATCTTTTTTAAATAAAAACTAAGCAGCATTTTTAGCTTGTCGTTTTTCTAGTTTTCGTCGCATTTTTTTCATTTCATGCTTCGAAGGCTCTTTATAAAGAGTTCGAAGTGAACTCATTGCAACTCGCATTTTAATTGTTTTTGTTGCTGTTTTTCCATTTCTATCAATATATTCAACTTCAACTTTTTTAACTTGAAGATTTGGAAGCCATCGTCGGATAGTTCTTCTTTTTGAATGAGAAACATTATGACCAGTAGTTGGTCGTTTCCCAGTTAGCATACATACTTTAGACATTCGTTCTTATTTTAAATTATAATTTTCTATCAAATTATTTCAAAAAAAACAAATATTGTCAAACTCAATAATACTATTTCAATTTAAACACCTGTTAAATATCCATTTTTTATAAAACACAAAAAACAGATTTAGATAAATCTGTTTTTATATTTAGACTATAAATACTAAAATTAAGCGTAAAAAGCTTTTCTTTTATTTTCCTGTCGATATCCGTCTGCAATAACAGCACCTTCTCGAGTTTGTCGTTTTGTAAGAGCTTTTTTAAAATATCGACCATTTCGAACATTTAACATAACTCTAGAGTTATTCATTTGTCGTTTCCATCTTTTAATAAGTCTTTCATTTGTTTCATTTCCATCATCTTTTTTTACTGCCCAAGTAGCCATGTTTTCTTTAATAAAGAATATATTATTTATCAACTTTGTAATTATCTAAAAAAATAAGCAATTTGTCAAACTGATGTTCACATTTTTATTAAAATTTAATATTATGCATATAAAATTAACTTATTTTAAGTTATTACTTTATTTTTTTATATAAACTATGCCTACAACAATCACTGCGATTTATCCCAAAAATGCCGCAAAACCTGCAGCACCATACTCACCAGCTGTGCAAGCTGGAAATACATTTTATTTTTCAGGACAAGTTGCCCTTACTCCAATAGGAGAATTTAAAAATGAAAATTTAGATTCTGAACTTACTCAAATTTTTGAAAATATAAATGCATTATTATCAGCTGGAAATTTAACAAAAAAAAATATTGCAAAAGTAACTATTTATCTTGCAGATATAAATGATTATAATGCTGTAAATATTAGATATGCTGAATTTTTAGGAAATATTACGCCTCCAGCACGAAGTTGTTTTGAAGTTGCAAAACTTCCACTAGGAGCAAAAGTTGAAATCGAAATTATTGCAGTTCTTTAAAACTTATAATACAATTTATTTACATTATTAAAATATTTTTACAATAAAATTATGACAGACACAAAAACAACTACAGATTATGATGCCATTATTATCGGATCTGGAGCTGCAGGATACACTGCTGCATTATACGCAGTGAGGTATAAATTAAAAACTCTGGTTATAGGATTACAAGAAGGAGGACAAGGTGCCCTAGCTCATGATATTGAAAATTATCCTGGATTTGTAAGCATAAAAGGAGTAGATTTAATGAATAAATTTAAAGAATCTGCGGTTGCATACGGAACCGAAACAAAAATGGACGAAGTAAATAAAATAGAAAAAAATGCCGATAATACATATTCTATCAGTCTTACATATTCTGGAGAAACTCTTACAGCAAAAACTGTTCTTTTGGCTCTTGGAACAAAAAACAGAAAACTTGGAGCAATAGGAGAAGATAAATTTTATGGAAAAGGTGTTACATATTGCGCAACCTGCGACGGAATGTTTTTTAAAGAAAAAACTGTTGGTATTGTAGGAGCTGGAGACAGCGCAGTAACTGCAGCAATTTATATGGCAGATTTATGCCCTAAAGTATATTTATTTGTACGAAAAGATAAAATGCGAGCAGAACCAATTTGGCAAGAAAAATTACAAGAAAAAGATAATATTGAAGTAGTATATAACACATCAATTGGAGAATTTGCAGGAGATACAAAACTAGAAAAAGTTATTTCTACAGACGGAAAAGAATTTACACTTGATGGATGTTTTATTGAGATTGGAGCAGACCCAAACACAGCCCTTTTGGACAGTTTCAATATTGAAAAAGATAATCATGGATATATTGTTGTAGATAAAGAACAAGCACTTCCAAACAACGCAGGATTCTTTTCTGCAGGAGATGTAACAACTGGTTCAAATCATTTTCATCAAGTTGCAACAGCCGTAGGAGAAGGAGCCGTTGCTGCAAATTCTATGTTTAATTATGTTTCAAAATTTTAGTGAATACTCAACATATTTTCTATATATTTTTTCTTTTATTTAAAATAGAGCTATAGTGGTTTTAAGCTAATATAACTCTATTTTTAGCACCCACCTAAAATATCCATTAAGCCCAGAAATGCAAATCTAAATTAATCCTGGATACATATAATTGGAAGAGAGTCACCTCTGATTCCAGTATTAGCATCTAAAACATTACCATTTGTATCTCTCTGTACAGAAGTAGCATAACCATTCGTAACCCATACCAAATTACAATTAAAGTAACCCTTCTGAGATCCTGACTCATGATATCTCCTACATGAGAAATTTATAGGATTCCAATGATCTATTAAATCTTCAGCTGTAAAAGCATTTTGAACCTCTGAAGCAGAGGGAATATGATAAGCATTAGGACATGGATCAATACCATCTAACCATGCCTTACGCCTAAGAGCCCCATCATCATCAGCCGTCGTCCAATCAAGATCCCTAACAAATTTATTACTACTTGGAGAAATTGAATCGAAGGGATCATATGTTTGACTATACTTAGATGCCCCACTCTTCTCTCCTGTATAGTTAATCAACTCATGCCCATCAGCTGGTCGCCCCCACTGAAAACTCGAACCATATCCCTTATAATCGAGTTTATAAGTAGCTTGCTGCGTAGGATTAAAAAATTCTGAATGAGTATTAGAATACAAAGCACCTAATTGATTATTTAACCAAATAGAACCGTCTGGCGCTACCACTGGCATGTATAAAAAATCATGTTCATACACCCCATTTGTTTCTATTCCAAATTTTGCATCAGGAACTCCAGGAGCAACAATAAACTTTATAGATGCTTCATTAAATTCATCAAGAGCAAGAGTAAAGTCTGCAAGGGTTAACCAATCTGAACGTTGAAAGTTTTGATCAATATCAAGCTTTTTTACATTTAGAGGCTCATTAACCGCTTTTAATGTAGCTACCACTTTACCTCTACCTGAAATAGTTTGAGCAGGATATGAAAGATTAATAGGCGTAGCAATCCCATTTTCTGTTTTTTCTGCAGGTACAATAATAGTTTGAGAAAATTCAGGAATTTCAACAGAAGCATTCGCAATATAAGACAATAAAATTTCACGCCCCGTTGTGTCTAATACTCCTTGAATATCAACAACAGGATCTTCTACTTCATCAGGATTTGCAATAGGCAAATAATTATTATCATGAACAGATGCAATAAATGTATATTTTGGTATTTTAAATGAAATACCTGATGGCAATCCATCAGGAGATGCAACATCATCAGATCCATCGTTTGGATTTCTCCCTGCAGCTAACTCATGACCATCCGATTCTCCTCCTCCATCTGAATCCACTACGGTAGGATTTGTTCCTGCAATAAATTCTTGAAGATTAGTTGCACCGTCTGAATCATTATCAGCATTAGCATTTGAAACATTGTACTCATTTGCCCATGCATCAGGCAATCCATCATTATTTGAATCTGAGATATTCACACCTCCTCCCGTAGTTGCCCATTCCGCTCCATCAAAAGCGAACAATCCTGATCCTGTTACAAATGCTATCGCTCCCTCCAAAAGATTATCGGGAAGATCGGCTTCGGTTGCGTATGTTGGAATAGTTAAACCATTTGTAAAATTTACAATACCATCATCTCCAGTTGTAACATTTTCAAAAAAATTAGCGGTTCGCTGATCAAGAGTTCCTAGTGCTGTAGAAAGAGATAAAATATCATCAGCTCTAATTATTTCTCCAGTTCTAATTTTATCTAAACCTGGAAGTGTAGTAAAATCAAAAGTTGCACTCGCAATTCCTCCTACAATGAATGTTCCTATCAATAAACTTCCAGAAAAATTTTTAAAAGTTTGTTTTAAATTTTTTATTTTTGTCATGTGTATTTAAATTAAAATATATTATATAAGATTTTTTTATGTACTAAAAAAAATCTCTTCTACCCCGCCCTGGGTAAAAAAGTTGTTCTTAATAATTTAGAAATTATCATAAAATAAATACTACATGCTATTACGCGTGAAGCCCTGAAGCCCTGAAGCCCTGAAGCCCTGAAGCCCTGAAGCCCTGAAGCCCTGAAGCCCTGAAGCCCTGAAGCCCTGAAGCCCTGAAGCCGATTAATTATTTGTATATTTTCCATTTTGTCAAGTGTATTATTATGCTTTTAAACTAAAAATTATTTAAATTTCAGTATTTCATTATATTTTATCATGCTAAAATATAATTGACAAGAGAATATTACAAAAACTTTATTATTTTAAATTATAGATATATCTATAATTTAAATATCTACTGGATTAATAGAAAAATTATGATAATACTTGGAATAGATCCCGGATACGACAGATGCGGTTTTGCAATTATTACAAAAAAATCAAGTACTTCTTCTTTTGAAGTGCTTGATTTTGGAGTAATTACAACAAATAAAAATGATATTTTTCAAGACAGATTGTGTGATTTAGGAAATGACATTTCTGATATTATAAAAAAATATTCTCCCAATATTTTAGCTATTGAAAAAATGTTTTGGGGGCAAAATGTAAATAATGCAATTCGTGTTGCAGAAGCAAGAGGAGTAATAGAATTTTTATGCCGAAAATCTGGCTGTGAAATCGTTGAATATGCACCGACTGAAATTAAAAGTAAGCTTGTAGGATACGGTCAAGCTGAAAAATTTCAAGTTCAAAATGTATTAAAACTCAGACTACATTTATCAGAAATTCCACAGCCTGATGATGCAGCCGATGCACTAGCAATTGCATTGCTTGCGAGTGAAGAAATTCAAGACTAAAAATATAAATTTTGCTTTCGTTTTTCTTCAAATTTTCGAATATTATCTGAATTTTCCAATAAATAATCCAAGTCTGATAAGTTTTTTAAAAATCGTCGCTTTGTAAATTCTGCAATTTCAAACACATGAAATGTTCCATCTTCTTCAATAACTTTTTGAGATTCTAAATCTACTGTTAATTCTTGAAATTCATCTTGTTTTAACAATTTTTGAACTGTTTCTTCTGGTAAAATAACTGGAAGTACTCCATTTTTTTCTGCATTTCCTTTAAAAATATCTGCAAATTCACTCGAAATTACAACATCTATTCCTGCATCTTTTAATGCCCACGGTGCATGCTCACGACTTGACCCACACCCAAAGTTTTTTCCTGCCAATAGAATTTTTGCATTTTTAAACTCTTCTCTATCCATAGGGAAATCTGAGTTATTTTGCCGAAGATTATAAAAAACATTTTTTCCTAAGCCTTCTTTTGTAACTATTTTTAAAAATTCTGCAGGAATAATAATATCAGTATCAATATCTTTCATATTCAATTTTATTGTTTTTGATGTAATTGCTGCAAAGTTACTAATTTTAAATTCTGTTGAATTTGTAGCTTTTTCCAATGTTTCAGTTTTTTTTTCTGTCATATTTTTTTATAAATAATATTTTTTGCTTATAATTTACCATAATTAATCACATTCTATTTATTTTTATTTTATATTATTTCTATTTAGAAATAATATAAGTAATATCAATAGTGCAAAAAAAGCGAGAGCTATCAACCCATCTATACTATGCCATCTCTTATAAATATAAGAAAGATTTTCAAAAGTAAATTTTATTGAAATACAACCGTCTAAATAATACCCATCAAAAGTATTAAGATCAACCACTGCCTTTAGATAAAAAAAGGTAACTATTTGTGCAATAACAGACATCCATTTTCCATATTTTTTATCTTTCCATAAAAATAAACCTCCTAAAAAAGAAAAAATAGATACTATTACTATATATGGATAAAAAATAGACATGATATGAATAACCTCTTCTGGCAAGTCATTCTGTAAGAAATCATAAAGTACAGAACTTAGTACATATAAACAAATAGTAGCAAGTGCAATTTCATAAAATGCGACAAATTTTATTAATTTTCTATCACTCAATTTTGTATTAGAATTTTCATCTTCTTGTATAACTTCTGACATTTCTATAAATTAAAAATTATTTTTCTGTTTTTTTTACAACTTTCTTCACTGTTTTCTTTGTAGCTTTTTTTGTAGTAGTCTTTTTTACTGTACTTGTTTTCTTTTTCACAACTTTCTTTTTTACTGTTTTTTTCTTCACCACTTTCTTTTTAACTGCTTTCTTCTTTCCTGGTTTTGCTTTTTTCAAAAGTTCTTTACAATCTTTCAAAGTAAGCGTTGTGGCGTCTTCAATCTCTTTTGGAACACGGATATTTTTATCTCCATCTGTAACATATGGACCCCATCGACCTTTTAAAATTTCAATTTCTTTATCAGATTCTGTTTTTGCTGCTGGATCATCTTTAAAATTTTTCACATATTTTTCTATTTCTGCTTGCTTTTTAAATGCAACCAATTCTAAACATTGTTCTAGCGTAACCTCCATTGGATCAGCTTCAATTTTTGTTAATGATTGATACAACACTTTTCCAGCGGTGTCATCTTTAAACATAATATATGGACCAAATCGACCATAATTTGTTTTTATATCGTGCCCTTCTGTAGTTTTCCCAACAATTCGTGGCATTTTAAATAATTCTATAGCTTCTTCAAAAGTTATAGTATCCATATGCTGACTTGGTCGCAAAGATGCAAATGTTGGCTTTTCTTCATCGTCTTTTGTTCCAATTTGTGCGTATGCTCCAAATCGACCAACTCGAACAGAAAGCGGTTTTCCACTTTTTGGATCTTTTCCTAATATTCTTTCATTTATCGCTTCTGCCCTATCAACTGTATCCATTTTTACATCGATATTTTTTTTGAAATCGCCATAAAATCCTGAAATCATTTTATTCCACTGAGTTTTTCCTTCGGCAATATCATCAAATTCTTCTTCTACATTTTTTGTAAAATCATAATCTACAATTTGTGAAAAATGAGTTGTTAAAAAAGTATTTACCACAACCCCAATAGAAGTAGGCACAAGCTTTCCTTTATTACTTCCTGTTTTTTCAGTTTTTGTTTCTTCTACAATTTTTGACTTATTTTCGTCTAAAGCAAGAGTAAAATATTTTCGCTCTTCTCCATCAGCTTCTCCTTTGATTATATATCCTCTCGCTTGAATTGTAGAAATTGTAGGCGCAAATGTAGAAGGTCGACCAATCCCTTTTTCTTCTAAAATTTTTACAAGAGAGGCCTCTGTATATCGAGCAGGTGGCTTAGAAAATGTTTCTCGGCTTGATAATTCTTCTAGCTTTACAGCATCACCACTTTCAACATTTGGCAAAAGCTTGTCTTTATCATCAGCCCCATACGCCTTTAAAAATCCTTCAAATGTAACAATTTCTCCTTTTGCAGTAAAAGTTGATTCAAGATTTTTTGTTGTATTATTATCTCCAATTGTCACCGTTGTTCGCTCTAACTGAGCTGGTGCCATCTGAGAAGCAATAGTTCTTTGCCAAATCAATTTATATAATTTTTTTTGTTGATCGTCTAATCCTGCATTTTCTACTGCAAAATCAGTTGGACGAATCGCCTCATGGGCCTCTTGTGCTCCCTTACTTTTTGTTTTAAATTTACGAGTTTCTACAAAATCTTTTCCGTATTTTTTGGTAATATTTTTTACCGCATTTGCAATTGCATCATCTGATAAATTTACAGAATCGGTACGCATATATGTAATTTTCCCAACTTCATACAATCTCTGAGCCAGCATCATTGTTTGCTTCACAGAAAAACCAAGTCGAGTAGATGCAGCTTGTTGCAAAGTTGATGTTGTAAATGGTGCAGATGGATTTCGTTTTGCAGGTTTTTTTTCTACTGATTCAATTTGAAAATCTGCAGAAATACATTTTTCTAAAAAAGTTTTAGCTTGTTCTTTGGTTGCAAATTTTGTTGGCAATTCTCCAGCCAAAGTTTCCCCTGTTCGAAGAGTAAAACTAGCAATTACTTTATAAACAGAATTTGACGCAAATTTTTCAATTTCTTGTTCTCGCTCTACCACAATTCGAACCGCAACACTTTGTACTCGCCCTGCAGAAAGCCCTGCTTGAATTTTTCGCCATAAAACAGGAGACAATTCATATCCCACCAGTCTGTCTAAAACTCGTCTGGCTTGCTGTGCATCTACCAAATTTTTATTTAATTCAACAGGATTTGCAACGGCATGTGTTACTGCTTTTTTTGTAATTTCATGAAAGACAATTCGTTTATTATCTTTATTTTTCAAATTTAACGCTTCATATAAATGCCATGCAATAGCCTCTCCTTCTCGGTCATCATCGGCTGCCAGCCAAACAGTTTCTGCTTTTTTTACTTCTCGTTTTAGTTCATTTACAACTTTATTTTTTCCTTGAGAAATTTCATAAGTTGGCTCAAAAGTACCCCCTTCTATATCTATAGACATTCCACTTTTTGGTAAATCTCGAATATGACCAAAGCTTGACTTTACTGTAAACTCACTCCCTAAGTATTTTTCAATTGTTTTTGCTTTTGCAGGAGACTCCACTATTACAAGATTTTTAGCCATATTGTTACAATAAATTTTCAATATTTTTTATTTATAAAAATACTATCATAATTTACAGAATATGAGCGAGTATTTTTTATTTTTATCGAATTTGTAAAAACATTTGCATTATCTAATACAATGTTGTAATATAATATGAAGCATTTAATAATATGCTAAAATACAAAACTAAACAAATATACATATTTATAACACAATGAAAATACAAATGAAAATTTCATGCATCACTTTTTTTATATTTTTATATTATTGTTGTATAAACACTACATCTTCTGTTTTTGCATCAGAATCTGCAGATTTTATACTAATAGATAATAATTTCACAGAAATACAACAAAATGCAACAACACCTGAAGATGAAAAACAAGAAGAAGCAAATTTTGTAGAAATTCAAAAAATTGGAGAATCCACAGATTTTATCGAAGCCAATTCATATTGTGGAAATTCTCAAATAGAAATTTCTGAAAAATGCGATACAAATAATTTTAACGGAAAAAACTGCCAAAGTTTTGGGTATGACAAAGGAACACTTTCCTGCCTTTCAAATTGTCAAATTATCAGTACTAAAAATTGTACCAATAATCCTAACCCTAGCCCAACGCCCACTACTACACATTCAACAAGTACTAGTAGTAAAAGACCTGGAGGTGGTGGATATATTTACCTCCCAACAAATACACCAACACCTATTCCAACACAAACGCCTACTATTACAACTCTTATAACACCAAGTAGTACTTCAGAACCAAATCTTCAAATTTTATCAGACATAACAGAAACACAACTTCCACAAACTACTCCAACGCAAACACCTCAACAAATTGAAACAGAAGAATCTATAAGTACATGCAATGAAGAAAGTCAAATATGTAAAATACCAAAAGAAGAAAATATTTTAGAAAAAGATAATAAAAAAATCATAGAAATAAAAACAGACATAATAAAACAAGAAGATAATTTAATATTTCATAATTCTGAAAATCAGAAAAATAATAATACTAAAAACATAAATAATTTTAGTAATTTAAAAAATCAAGATTTAAAATTTCACAATTCTGATAATTTTAATTTCAGTACAGAAGAAAATATATATAAAAATCAAGAAATTAAAAAAAATTTAAATACAAATTTCAATATAAGTACTCATACAAAACAAGAACAAAATAAAACATCTAAATTATGTAATTTTCACAATATAGATAATATTATAAATAATATTTTAAACACATGCTGTTGGATATGGATATTACTAGCATTTACATTAGGAGTTTTAACCAGATTTATAAGAAAAGATAATAAAAACAGTGAAGAATACTTAAAATATCAAGCTGAAAAATTAAAGCAAAAACTTAATTAATAACCCAAATAATTACATGAAAAATTTTAAAAAATTATTGAAAAAATCATTTTACACCTCTCTTACAACTGCATGCATATTGTCAAATTCTCCAATTTCTACTTTTGCAGAAATTACACCAGAAATTCCACACACTCTGATTTACGAAGGAAGATTACTTTCTAAAACAAGCCAAAAACTAGAAGGAGATTATACTATGCGATTTTCACTTTGGAAAACTACAGATATTCAAGAAGGAGAAATTGATGAGACAACTGGAGCATTAAATACAAATGATACAGACTTTGGAAATTGGTCAGAAGAAATTGCCGTTCATTTTACGGATCAAGGATATTTTTCTGTAATTTTAGGAGAACAGCAAATATTTACAGATATTCTTTTGGCAAATCATAAATATTTGCAAGTTGAAATTAAAAAAGGAACTGCCGACGAAGACAATGATAGCGATTATCAAATTTTAGATGTTGATGTTTTAGACGATGCAAAAGACAGAAAATTAGTTTCTTCTCTTCCTTATGCATTTAATGCAGAACAAGCAAATGAAGCACAAACCGCGGTAAATGCATCAAGTAATATTTTTATCATTGACCCTAATAATACTGTCGAAACTGCAGAAACTGGAGAAATTAAACTCCAATTTGGAGAAATGCTCGCAAAAATTATTGCATACAATTTTGACAAAAAGCTTTTTACCATTAATGATTCTGTAGAAATTACTGGAAATTTATCTTTAAAATCCGATTCAGGAAGTATAAATTTTTCACCAGAAAACTCAGTTGGAAACAATACATATATCTTACCAGATTCAGATATTTCTGATGCAGATGAAACTATTGATGAAACATTTACACTTGTTGATACAAAAACAAATCAAGAATTAGAAAATAAGACTATTGATGCTAGTAAAAATAATATTGTAAATATCAACAGCTCTAACTTAACAGCAAGTGCTAAAACTAAAACTATTGCTCCCCTCTTTTCAAATGCAACATTTGAGGCCAATACTTCAAATAATCAAGTTAGCATTTTTATGGGAAATGAAAAAATTGATACAAAAACAATTCAATATTATAAAGTTTCTACAGATACAACTGACAATTCAGATCAAACGGGGAAATTAATAATTACTATCAATTTAAATGAATTTGAAGATTTTGATACTGATGCTGGAAAAATTAAATTTTTATTAAAAACAACATCAGAAGAAATATCAAATAATAAATTTGATATAAAAATTTTAGACACTGACGGAAATATTTTTTCAGAAAAAACAAATATTACAACTCTTAATACAGACTGGGAATTAGTAGAAATAGATTTATCCAATATTGATATTACAAATTCTTCAATACATTCTGATAAAAATATTCAAATAGAATTAAATTTTACAGTTTCTACAGATAATTCTGTCTTTATCAGTAATATTATCTCTGAATATAAAGGAAAATAAATAATAATTTTATAAATTATACTTTAAATGACCAAAACAATAATAAATTATTAAAGAAGTCAAAAAACTCATAATAAAATGTTCCAACCACTTAATACAAATATATATATACTTTTACCAATTTTTTTATGCGTATTAATACTTTCAAAAAATCAATTGCAGTTTCTTCTGTAATTGTGCCAATTCTTGCTTCATCAGCATCTGCTGCAGATATTCAAATCTGGAGTAATGAAAAAGAGCTAGAAAACGGAAATCATCTTATTTTAGATGCCGATGACACAGGAGGAGATGTTTTTCTTCAATTTGGAAATACTCTTGGAGAATCTCTTTCTTGGGATAGTGCAAATGCTCGATTCAACCTTTCAAATAACTTGAACGTTGAAGGAAATATTTCTCTTACTGGAAATGTTGAAATGCAAGCACTTGCAACTGTAGATGGAGTTGATGTATCAGAATTAGGCTCTGATGTTAGTGCTTTAGAAAATAGAGTAGCAACAAATGAAACAAATATTGCAGGAAATACAAGCAATATTGCAACAAATAGAACCGATATAGATTCTAATGATACAGATATTTCTAATTTAGATACACGAGTTACAACAAATGAAAATGATATTGATACTCTGGAAACAAAAGTTGGAGATACTGATTTCACAGGAGCAAATTATTTAGTATTTGGTTCAGATTTAACTCAAGGATTATTAAAACTTGATTCTCAAATCAAAACAAATACTGATAATATTGCAACAAATGCAACAGATATTGATAACCTAGAAGCTGATCAAGCCTCACAAAATACAAACATTGAAACAAATGCAACAGATATTGATAACCTAGAAGCTGATTTAGCCGCAGCAAAACCTGAAACTCATCTTATTCCATTAGGAGGAGTTACTATAAAAGAAGACGGTTCAAACAATACAGTAAATGTATTCAGATCAGCTGACGATACAGGATTTGGACATAATTATCACACGGTAAAAACATCTCAAACAGTTCTTCAAGATATCAATTTAGATTTTGAAATTAAAACACCAGCAGATGTAAGAGACTTAACATCCGTAACTTTTTCTTATAAAACAGACGGTTCTTCTTCTGATAGTAAAATAGATATTAAAGTGGTAGATAAAGATGGAAACACTATTGCAACAAATACAGGACTTTCAGCTGGTTCTTGGACAGATGCAATACTTGATATTTCTGGACACACTGCAACTGCTGGAGAACTCTTAACTGTTGAAGTTACAGGATACACAAAAGATAATAATTCAGCATATATTGGAGAATTATTATTTGATTATACTGAAAATAAATAATATTTTTATTATTTTTTAAATTTATGATTTTATTCTCATCATCATTGGCTAAATTAATAAAAATATTTTCTATATTTGTTTTAATACTTGTATTTATCTCATTATTTTCGGCAAGTGTAGTAAAATCTACACTTGCTGAAAACATACCAATTTTTAATGCAGACCATCAAAATAAAATAGTTATTTATGATAATATTGGATCAACAGGAAATAGTAGCTTATTTTTTGGAGATTCACTTTCTCATGCGTTATTTTGGGAAAATTCAGAAAATAATTTTGTATTTACAGACAATGTAAATTTAGGTGGAAATGAAATTATAAATACAAAACTAGAGCATAATATTCCTACAAATAAAACTTGTAACTTTTCTCATTCGGGAGAAATTTATTATAACACAGATAATAAATTAAGCTATATCTGCAGTGGAGATTCTGAAATTTGGAGAGTCTTAAACAATACTGCAGTACAAACATCTGGATTAAAAGCATATTTTGAAGCTCTTAATAAAACATCTATTTCAAAAAATGAAACCACTGATATTCTTCTTACTGGAGGAAATTTTACACCAAATTCTATTTTTTCTTTAGATTCTGGAGCAACTTTAAATTATACTGTTATAAATTCAGATTCTTCTGTTACACTAAATGTAACTGGTGGAGCTGATAGTGCCACAGTAAATATTTTTTCAGATAATTTTTTTGGAAATAATTTACAATTTTCTGTGCAATAAATCTTTTTAAATAAACATAATTACATGTCTACAAAATCTATAACTACTATATCTTTTTTAAAATTAACACAATTAAATAATAAAATAAATATGTTATTATCAATCTTACTATTTATAACTATTATTTTTAGTACTTCTAGTGCATTTTTTAGCATTACCAATGCTGAAGATATACAAATATATAATAATGATCATAAAAATAGAATTATTATTGAAAGTAATTCTGATTTTGGAAATTCAACAAATCTCTTTTTTGGAGAATCTTTAAATCATGCATTAACATGGGACAATATTAATAATTATTTTGTATTTACAGACAATGTAAATTTTTCTGGAAATGAAATTATCAATGCTCGACTAGAAAATTTATCATCAGCACCAGTTTGCGATAATACATCATCTGGAAGAATTTATCATAACACCTCAGATACATTCAGCTATATATGCAATGCTACAAATTGGGAAAAAATAGATGAAGAAACAACTGGAACAGGAGGGAAATTACAACCATATTTTTACAATATTTCTCCAGATACAATACCAATCAATACTACAGAAAACTTAATAGTAACTGGAGGAAACTTTGACGAAGATACTGTTTTTAATATAGGATCTGGAGTAACTGTGAATTCTATAACTATAAATTCTGATAAACAAGCTACCATAAATGTTACATCAGGAAACACTGAATATAATAATATTTCTGTTGATGCTCAAAATGATACTTTAGACGATTTTGGAGAAACTCTCACCTTTGATGTAAAAGAAAATGTGTGGAAATTGTTTGCGATTACAGATAGTTCTCATTGTGCAGAAAGTCTTGCATATGGAACAAACACTTTAACAGAAAGCAGTAATGCATATTTTTCTACCGCAGATCAAGACATTGAACATTCTCAATTTAAACAAATATTACAAGTTGATGGAGTAACGAAATATGAAATTTTATATGATTTTGGAAATTCTAAAACACTTAAAAATAGATTTAATAATGCTTCTATAAATGGAGAAAGCGTAAATTGGACAGTTTCATACGATGGATCGGATTATGATTATGGACCACATCTTTGGTATTACTCAGATGGAGCGAACCTTTCATCCAAATGGGATGGAGCCTCTGGAACTTCAAAATTTTCAGATGATGATGGATCTTGGGGAGCAAATAATGGAAATGTTGATGGGAATGGAGGACCATATGAAAAATGGGGACACGGAAATCATAATTCTGGAGACTCAAGCTGTGGAACATATTATACAAACGGATCATCTACCACCTCTAGTAGTATTAAAAGTTTTATGTATTATCAATAAATAAACAAAATATATATACAAATTATATTTACAGAAAATTTAAAAAGAGTAAGATATTTTCAATATATTTATATTTTTTTAATTTTATTTTTTTATGCTTGATAATAAAACGAAAACACCTTTTGAAAATTATTTAGAGATTTTATCTGATAGTGCTAAAATATTAGATTTATCTGATGCGGTTTTAGATAAATTGAAAAATGCACAAAATATTCATACTGCAGAAATTGAAATTTCAGGAAATAAAACTTTTCATGCATACAGAGTGCAATTTAATAATGCAAGAGGTCCATTTAAAGGAGGAATTCGATTTCATCCAGAAGCAGATATAGAAGAAGTAAAAGCACTAGCAGCATTAATGGCTATTAAATGTGCCGTTGTAAATATTCCACTAGGTGGAGGAAAAGGTGGAGTACAGTGTAATCCAAAAGAATTATCAGAATCAGAATTAGAAGAAGTTGCAAGAGCTTGGATTGGAGCAATGGAACCATTTATTGGACCTGAAAAAGATATACCAGCTCCTGATGTGTATACAAATCCACAAATAATGAGTTATATGGTTGATGAATTTGAAAAAATTCAAGGAAGAAGTGCCCCAGGAGTTATTACAGGAAAACCTTTAGAACTGGGTGGTTCAAAAGGAAGAGGCTCTGCAACTGCACAAGGAGGTGTTTATGTCTTGTTGGATTATTTGAAAAAAATTGGTAAAAAAGCAGAAGATATGACCGTTGCAGTTCAAGGATTTGGAAATGCAGGATTTTATGCTGCTGATATTCTACACAAAGAAGGATTTAAAATTGTTGCTGTTTCAGATTCGAGCGGAGGATTATATTATAAAAAAGGAATGATTCCAGAAAATATAGCATTTGGAAAAAAAGAATGTGGAAGTATTAAAAAAGCATTGGAAGCAAAAAATAATGGAGAAATTTGTACAGAAAAAACATGCTGTTCTCCAACATTTATTACAAATGCAGAACTGCTAGAAATTGAATGTGATATTTTAGTTCCTGCAGCATTAGATAGAGTTTTAACAGAAGAAAATGCTGAGAATGTAAAAGCTAGCATTATTTTAGAATTGGCAAATGGCCCAACAACTCCAGAAGCAGATGCAATATTAGAAAAAAATAATATTGTAGTTATTCCAGATGTTTTGGCAAATGCAGGAGGAGTAACTGTTTCATACTTTGAATGGGTGCAAAATATTCAAAATTTTTATTGGGAAGAAGACGATATTCAAGTAAAACTAAAAAATATTATGCTAAAAGCATCAAATGATATTTTAGATTTTGCAAAAGAAAAGAAAATATCACTACGAAAAGCATCATTTGTATTGGCAGTAAAACGAATTGTTACTGCCATGAAATTACGAGGACGAGCATAAAATGCTTACACACCTCGAACCATCATGGGGAGAATTTATAATTACAGAATCTCAGAAACCATATTTTCAAAAATTATTACAATTTTTAAATACTGAAAAAAAAGCAGGAAAAACTATTTATCCAGAAGATAAAAATGTTTTTTCTGCTTTTAAGCACACTCCATTTTCAAAAATAAAAGTCGTTATTATTGGACAAGATCCGTATCATGGAGAAAATCAAGCACATGGACTCAGTTTTTCTGTTCCAACTTCTCAAACAAAAATTCCACCAAGTTTAAAAAATATTTTTAAAGAAATGAAGCAAAATATAAATTCTGGAAATTTAGAATATTTAGCAAAACAGGGTGTTTTTTTATTAAATGCAACACTTACAGTAGAAGCAAAAAAAGCAGGAAGTCATCAAAAAAAAGGATGGGAAATATTTACAGATACCGTTATAAAAAAAATATCTGATGAAAAAGAAAATATAGTTTTTTTATTATGGGGAAACTTTGCACAAAAAAAATCAGACCTTATAGATCAAAACAAACATTTTATTTTAAAAACATCTCATCCTTCTCCCCTTTCTGCATATAGAGGTTTTTTAGGGTCTCATTGTTTTATTGATACCAATAAATATTTAGAAAAAAATAATATAGAAACGATTAACTGGATAAATCTGTAATATTAATTCCTAATTTCCCTAATAAAATATTATAAACTCCTAATATTAAAGCAAAAATTGCCAACATTACAACTCCCTCAAAAATCAACCTATGTTTTAAAGATTTCTGAACATCTCTATGCTTTATATAATCCATTAATTCATCAGCAAAATGAACCGATAAAAAAGTTCCAATAAAAGATAAAATAATAATACTCCAATACGGATATGGTTGCGTTAAAATACCATAAAAGATATGACCAATAATAGAATGCTCATAAATTTCTGGATTTTTTGCTAGTGCATAAATATTTACACCAATTGCAATTCCCCAAACTATTGCCTCTGTTGCCCACATTCTTATTTTAAATAAAATACGAATAGGAAAATCTATCAACATTCCAGCATCTGCAACAGGTGTACACATTACAAAAAAACTCCATGAAATAAGAGCCAAAATTCCTCCAGTTGCAAACCCATATTCATATGATAAATATGAAGTATATACAATTAAAATAGCTACTAAAATTAAAAATTTTACCAACACATGTTTTTTAGTTTCATGCTCTACTAAATTTTTTGCAGTGATATTATTTTTTGCTATCATATTATTTTATTTTATTTTATTTTATTGTTTATATATTTTTCTCACAAAAATATAATATCATATTTTCATACACTTTTAAATAAAAACATCTTGATTTTATATAAAAACAAGAGCAATATTCGCTCAATTTTTTTATACTCTTTTTTTTATTATAGAGATATGTTTTCTGATTTTCTCTTGTTTTTTGAACCTTATCAAACAGCAATAGCAAGCCTTTTTTTTGTATTTGTGGTAAGTGCTATGATTTTTGAATTTGTAGACAAAGTGTTAGCAATGATTATCAGTATATGCATTATGATGATTTTAACAATTGTCTCACCACATGAACTTATTGAAATGATTGATTTCAACACTATTTTTCTGCTTCTTGGAATGATGATTGTAGTAGAAATTACAAAAGAATCACGACTTCTTTCTTGGATGAATATTAAAATTGTTCAAACAACCAAAGGAGACCCGTTGATTCTTTTTTTCTTATTCACACTTACAACCTTTACTCTTTCTACATTTTTATCAAATGCTACAACCATGATGGTTTTAGTTCCTTTAACTATTGGAATTACAAAAAGCATGGGGCTTGACCCCAAACCATATCTTTTATCAGAAATTATTTTTTCTGATATTGGTGGTGCTTTAACACTAATTGGAGACCCCACAAATATTTTGATTGGATCTGCAAATAATTTTTCATTTAGTGATTTTATTCAAAATTTATGGATTCCAATTTTTTCTATATCTTTTGTTATTTTTGGTGTTTTGCTTGTTAAATATTGGAAATATGTAAAACCTATTGATAAAAGTGTATCTAAACTTTTTTTAAATAATTTATCATTACGAAAAATTGAAGAAGAATTTAAACATAAAAAAATAAATAAAAATTTTCTTATTTCTACAGCAATCACATTATCAATAACTGTTTTAGCTCTTATTTTTGATCCATTTGGATTACCTATTTCATATATTGCATTTTTTGGAGGAACTATAATGCTTTTAATTGCAACAAAATACACTGATTCTCACAAAGTATTTCATAATGTGGACTGGCACATGTTACTTTTTTTTATTGGATTATTTATCCATATTGGAATTTTGGAAAAAGTCGGAGCATTAGAACCTATTACTTTAATATTAGAAGGAAATTTTACAACAGCATTTGAACTTTCTATGGTAATTATGTGGGTTGTTGGGCTTCTTTCTGGATTTGTAGAAAATATTCCTCTGGTAGCCATGATGATTCCAGTATTACAACCATTACTTGATTCTGGAGTAATTGTTGGAAATACAGAAATGGTTTGGTATGCACTTTCTTTGGGAGCATGTCTTGGTGGAAATGGATCATTAATTGGATCGAGTGCAAATATGATTGTAGCACAAACAGCAGAAAAAATGGGGGTAAAAATCACATTCTGGGAATATTTTAAAATTGGATACCCTATTACCGTTTTAGCATTAACTGTAGCATCTGTATTTATATATTTTGTTACATAAATTATTAGATTGTTTATTTTATTTATTAAATTATTTTATATTATGTTAGATCAAAATTTTATAGACTCAGGTTCTCTTTTATTTAGAGAAACAGAACAAATATCTGGAACTCGAGATTTTTGTTTTATGGCAATGGATAGTTTTGAAAAAGCTATTCACGATTTTTCAGGAGATGAAATTTCATTACAAGAAGAAGTTGCAGACATGGTAAAACTTGTAAAAAGTACTTCTCCAAGAATATCATTATTGATGTTTATGGTTTTTAAAATTGCAGAAGAATTTAGAATCTATACTTCAAAAAATGCTTCAGAAAATAAAAATCAAACTATAAAAGAACAAAAAAAATATCTTGAAACTCTTATTCATGATGTAAAAGAACGGCGAAAACAAAGTGCAAAAAAACTTATAGATTTTTCTAAAACTGTTATTCAAAATAACGATACAATATTATTACATGATGCAAGTCATTCAATTTTTGATATTTTATGCCAAGCCCAAAAAGATGGAAAAAATTTTTCAATTCTTTTAGCAGAACGAGAAAAAAAGAAAAACATGCTTATTATACGATTTTTATTAAAACATAATTTAGATTTTCAAGTCGTTCCTGAATATCTTCTTTCTCAAGTAAAAAATCAAATTACAAAGGCTATTTTTGGAGCAGTAACCATTAACTCACTTCATGAAGTTATTTCAGATGCTGGAACAGGGTCTATTGTTACACAATTAAAAGATTGGAATATTCCCGTTTATATCCCAATAACAAATGATAAATTTAGTTTATGGGAAGCCAAAGAACATCACACCTATAAAACAAAACGATTGAAAACTGCCGACGATATAGAATATGAAAAACTAACATTTTCACATGACAGATACAAAACAGATTTAGTTACATATTTCATTACCAATAAAGGAATTTTAACATCAGATGAACTCAATAAAAAATATGATAGCTATTATAAAGAATGTTGTTATTGGAGAGAAAGAAATGATATTATGTAAGTAAATAATTTTCATTATATCCTTATGAATTCACTAAAAACACTACCTCTTATCATCAAACCATTCACAAAACCTGTTATAAAAAAAATCAATGTTCCAGGTTCAAAATCTCTTACCAATAGACTTTTCCCTTTAGCAATATTAAGTGAAAAGCCTGTAATAATTACCGGTTCTTTAGAAAGTGAAGATGCTAAAATTATGCGAGATGCTTTAGTAAAAATGGGGGCAAAAATAACAGAAATAAAAACAGAATTAGATAAAAATTTTGTATCAGATTGGAAGATAGAAACTGCCGATTTTTTTACAAATACAGATGATATAGAATTATTTTGTGGAAATTCTGGAACAAGTGTTCGATTTTTAACAGCACTATGTGCATTAAGAAAAGGAAAAACAACACTTACCGGAACACACAGAATGCTAGTAAGACCAATTGGAGATTTATGTGATGCTCTTCAAGAAATTGGCGTAAATATTGAATATAATAAAAATAAAAATTTTCCACCACATACTATTTTCCCATCAAAATTTTTTACACAAAAACAAAAAACTGTTCATCTTTCTGGGAAATTATCTTCTCAATTTTTTACTGCACTTTTTCATATAGCACCAAAAATAGGACTAGAAATTATTGTAGATAACGAATTGGTTTCAAAGCCATATATTAATATGACTATTGAAGTTATGAAAGATTTTGGAATAGAAATCGAAAATGTTGAAAATCAATATAAAATATTTACAATAAAACAACAAGAATTTTTTGCATCAAATATTGTTTCTGTGGAAGGAGACGCTTCAAGTGCAACATATCCGCTTGCTATTGGACTTATAACAGGAGGAAATGTTGAAATTGGAAACTTACCAAAAAATTCTTTACAAGGTGATGCAAAATTTAAAGAATTGGTTATAGACAAAATGAAAAATTCAGAATTTATTTCTAAAGAAAAAACACCAAATATAAATCCATTAATCCCATTAGGAAATATAGATTTAGAAGATATTCCTGATGCCGCACTCACTGCAATTGCATTGTGTGGATATGCAGACGGATACACAAAAATTACAGGGCTTTCTACATTAAGACACAAAGAATGTGATAGATTGTTTGCGATGGAAACAAATTTACGAAAAATGGGAATTGAAGTAAAAACAGGAAATGATTATATTGAAATTTGGGGAAATTCAAAAAAAATTCATGGTGCAGAAATTGAGTGTTTTGATGATCACAGAATTGCCATGAGTTTTGCTGTTTTGGGAACAGTTGTAGAAAATGTAAAAATTTTAGATCCAGATTGTACAAAAAAAACCTTTCCAAGTTTTTGGAAAGATTTAGAAAAATGGAGAGTATAAACTTATCAGACAATTGTTTCTACAAATGCTTGTTTTCCTCTAGTGATATCATATAATTTTTGAATATTTTCATTTGTCATAGCTGTACATCCATGTGTAGTACTTTGCAATAATATTTTATTATTTACAGGCATTCCATGTATTCCAATCTCTCTTGTGTATGCATTTGAATTTGCATTTTCAATTCCTGCCTTACGCATAAAATAAGCACTAACTGGAGGATTTTTTCTATTTTTAGGTTTTTTTAATTTTTCTTTTATAATAAAACTTCCAGTTGGTGTTTTTCGTGAACCAGTTTTATTTCCAACTCCATTACTAGAAAAAATAACTGGTTCTATCTCATCAATAACTTGTCCATTTTGAGTAATAATCATTTTTTTATTACTAATATCTGAAACTATCATAATAGCATTCTTTTTTACAGGAATCCCTTTTTTTGTAATATTTTCAGATAATCTATTTAACGCTTCTCGTGTTCTAGTATCTAAATTATTATCTATATTATTTTGAACAGTATCAAGCTGCGTATAATCAAAATTATAATTTTCGTTTACAGCATTATCAAATTTATTTTTTGGCGTGTTTGTTTCTTCAAAAATAATAACATTATTTACAGATTGCATTTTCTTTTCATCATTAAACAAAACATGTTTTAAATATGATTTATATATAATATTTTGATTATATGTTCCTGTATATTTTTTATCTAAATCTATTATATTAAAATTATTACCTTCAGCATATTGTTTAATTTCAGTTTTATATTTTTCAAAATAAATTTTTCTTTCTGGCAATGTTTCTTTATGATGAAAAACTTTTTGTTCTAAAAGTCCCCATATTTCACTTCCATTTTTTACAGTATTAATATCTTTTTGCGTAATTGCAGTAAAACTTTCTTTTAAAAATCGTAATTTTAAATTTGTAGTATCTGTTGCTATTTTAAATTTTTCATCTAAAATTTTTAATTCTTTTCCAAATTCAGTTAAATCTAATAAATTATTATTTTCATTATCACTCACATTATATACTTGTATTTTATTTTGAAACATTTTAAATAGTTCTTTATTATTTATTGAGTTTCAATAGCTGCATCAATCACTTTTTTCATAACTTGTACAGATTCAACAGGAAAATTTCCTGCTGCAGTTTCTCCCGAAAGCATTGTGTAATCTGCATTTTGCCATACCGCAAAAGTAATATCTGAAACTTCTGCACGTGTTGGGCGAGGTTTTGTAATCATAGATTCCAACATTTCAGTTGCTACAATCACTTCACAATTATATTTTTTTCCTATTTCTAAAATTTTTTTTCGTTTTGCTGGCACATATTCAAATGGAGTTTCTACTCCTAAATCCCCTCTTGCAACCATAAGCCCATCAGAAATTTTAGCAATTTCTTCCAAATTATTCATAGCTTCTTGGGTTTCTATTTTTGCATAAATCTTTACTTTTTTATCAAATTTTTTACAAATATTTTGAACGTATTCAATATCAGATGCATGACGAACAAAAGACATTGCAATACTATCTATATCATTTTCTAATCCAAAAATAATATCTTCTTTATCAATTTCTGTGGTTGTTGAAAGCGAAACATCTTTTCCTACTAAATTTACATGTCTTCTCGATTTTATTTTTCCAGCATTTTTAACAACTGTTTTTATAATAAAATTTTTATTATCTATATCTACAATTTCTAAATTTTGAAGACCAGAATTCAATGCAATTTCATCACCAATAGTTACATCATTTGCAAAATTTTTATGATTTATAAATAATTTTTTATGATTTTTTTCACAAAATACATCTTGTTTTTTTATATCATTTACCAAAAATAAAATTTCATCTTTTTCTATACTAAAAAAAGTTGGCTTATTATTTTTATCTAAAATATCCCCTGTTCGCATTTCTGGACCTTTGGTATCTAGCATTATTTTTGCATTTGGATTAACCGACCGAATTGTTTCTATACATTCTTTATGCCATGCATGAGAACCATGCGAAAAATTAAGTCGAAAAATTTCAACTCCTGCATTTGCTAAATCTAATATTTTTTCTTTTGAATTTGAAACAAGCCCCAAAGTTGCAATAATTTTTGTCATATAATATTTTTATAAAAATTTCAGATAATTATAACAAAAAAAAATAACTATATCAATATAATAAAAACATGATAATATTTTAGCACTATACTATATTTTTATATTTGAGATCATGGCAACATATGCAGATTCAGGAGTAGATATTTCAGCAGGAGACAAAGCATCACGCATTGCTTATAATTATGCAAAAAGTACATTTTCTTCAAGAGAAGGACTAAAAGGAACTCCTCTTATTCAAGATGGTGGATTTGCAGGAGCTATAGATATGGGAGATTATCTTATGATTACAAATTGTGATGGAGTAGGTACAAAAATTGATATTGCACTAGAAATGCAAAATTTTGCAGGACTTGGATATGATTTATTGGCAATGACGGCAGATGATGCTATTTGTGTTGGAGCCGAAGTTGTTTCTATTACAAACACTATAGATACAAACAAAGTAGACCCAAATGAAATTGAACCAATGATGAAAAGTTTGGCAGAAATTTGCATTAAAGAAAAAGTTTTAATTCCGGGAGGAGAAATTGCAGAACTTGGAAATACTCTTACAAAATCAATTTGGAATAGTAGTGCAACTGGAATTGTAGAAAAAAACAAATTTATTACTGGAGAAAATATTGAAGCGGGACAAGCTGTTATTTCTTTACAAGAATTTGGATTTCGTTCCAATGGGTTTTCACTTGTTAGACATATTCTAAAAGAAAATAATATTAAATTTTCTGATATTTGCAATGAGTTTACAGGAGAAGATACAGGAAAAACTTGGGGAGATGTTTTATTAAAACCATGTATTTTGTATCACGGAGCATTATTAGAAATTTTAGGTCGATTTGGGAAAGAACGAAAAATTGATGTTACAGGAATTGTGCATGTAACAGGTGGTGGCTTGGCTGGAAATTTTTTCAGAATTTTAAAAGATAAAAATCTTGGAGCAAATCTTCCAAATATTTTTCCGATGACTCCAGCAATGAATATTTTGCAAAAACTTGGAAATGTAGAAGATAGAGAAGCGTATAAAACATGGAATTGTGGAAATGGAATGCTGATGATTTGTGAACAAAAAGATGCAAATAATTTAATTAAATTATTGAAAGAACAAAATATTTCAGCTCAAATCGCTGGAGAAATTATTGAAAAACCTGTCATTACACATAAAAACTGTGGTGCCTTTGTTACAGAAGAAACTGAAATGTTAGAATTTAAAGCTGAATAAAAAGATTTGCAATTTAAATTAATGTAAAATATTCTGATTTGCTATAAAAAACAAAGCAAAATCAGTTTTTTTACAACAACTATTAATCCATATGATGGACCTGAAATGTCTGCAGATGTTGCACTTTGTATGCAAAATTCTCCAAAAAGTTTTGCAGAAGGAGAAAATGGAGAAGCTAAATATGAATAAAATTAAACTACCGCAAATTTGCAATATGTAATATATTATAAAAAAAATATATAATAATTATACATTATGCAAACTTCATCATTTCAATCACGACTTGAAAAATTGAACCCAGAGCAAAAACAAGCAGTTGATGCAATTGAAGGTCCTGTAATGGTTGTTGCAGGACCTGGAACTGGAAAAACAGAAACTTTGGGGGCGAGAATAGCAAATATTTTAAAAACTCAAACCGATATAGAAGCTGGAAATATTTTATGCTTAACATATACAACTGCAGGTGTGGTAGCTATGCGAAAGCGACTTATTTCATTTATTGGTGCATCAGCACATAAAATAGAAATTCATACATTTCACAGTTTTTGTAATAAAATTATCCAAGAAAATACTGATTATTTTCCAGTGCAAGATGCAGAAAATATTTCTGAACTTTCTCAATATGAATTATTAGAAGAATTATTAAAAAATCTTTCAGCAGACGATGCACATTTTCAAAAAAATTCGTATTCATATGCTAAAAATTTATTAGGACTTTTTTCAACATTTAAAAGCGAAAGCTGGAATGCAAATGAAGTGAGAGATGCCTGCAAAATATATTTACAAGAATGCCAAACCAGCGAAGATTTTTTATATAAACGAAAATATACCAATAAAAAAACTGGACAAGTTTTTCAAAAAGGAGATTTAAATGAAAAAAAATATAATACTCAAAAAGAAAAAATTGAAAAAGTAATTTCTGCAACATATATTTTTGAAAAATACCAAAAAAAACTGTCTAAAAATGGACAATACGATTTTCAAGATATGATTACATGGGTATTAAATGCATTTGAAACAGATGCTGATTTTTTGGCTGAATATCAAGAACGATTTCAATATATTTTAGTAGACGAATTTCAAGATACAAATGGTTCGCAAAAAGAATTAGTAGATTATTTATGTAATTATTGGGATGAACCAAATATTTTTGTAGTAGGAGACGATGACCAATCAATTTATAGGTTTCAAGGGGCAAATATGCGAAATATTATGGAATATTACGAGCAATATAAAGACTCTATAAAAATAGTAACTTTGGATAAAAATTATAGATCTTCTCAAGAAATTTTAGATGTTTCTTCGCATATTATTTCAAAAAATGAAGAACGACTCGAAAATGAAATTCCAAATTTAAATAAAAATCTATCATCAGAACACCCTAGATTTTTAAATAATACACAAATAAAACCATCTATTCGTGAATATTATAATGTTTTGCATGAAGATTTAGGAATTTTTAAAAGAATAATTGCATTAAAAAATAAATTTGAACAATCGGAATCTTCTGAAAAATTATCTGATATTGCTGTTATTTATCAAAATCATTCACAATCTGAATTGCTTATAAAATTGTGTGAAGCAAATGGAATTCCAGTAAGAGTAAAAGAAACACAAAATATCTTAGAACTTCCTCTTATTAAACAAATTATTCATTATTTAGAATATTTTAAAAAAGAATCTAAACAGATTTTTTCAGGAGAGCATTTACTATTTTCTTCTTTCTTTTTTCCATTTGTTAAAATTTCTGGAAAAGAAATTACAAATTTAGCATTGCAAAGAAAGTTAGAAATGAAAAAACAAGAAACTCGAGATATATATTTTAAAAATTTAATTTCTTCAGAAGAAATAGATAAAATAGAAGAAAATTTTAGAAAATATGGAGAAATTATTTGTGATTTAGAACAAAGTTTTCATACAAAAAAAATTCTAAATTTTATAGAAGATATTTTTCAAAAAACAGGGCTTTTACAATGGGCTTTGAATCAAGAAAAAAAAGGATTTTATTTAAATGCACTTTCTACATTTTTTCATTTTGTAAAATCAGAAGCAGAAAAAAAATCTGATTTTTCAGTATCAGATTTATTAGATTTGTTACAACGAATGGAGCGTCATAATCTAAAAATTTCTATTGAAAAAACACAATATGAAAAAGAAGGAGTAAATTTTATTACCGCTCATTCTTCAAAAGGGTTAGAGTTTGAATATGTATTTATCAAAGGTGTAAATAAAAAAGTTTGGGATTCTCAACAAAGAAAAAATTATACACTTCCACCAAATTTAGTGCAGAGCAATGCAGGAGATTTTTTAGAAGAAAAACGACGACTTTTTTTTGTGGCACTCACCAGAGCAAAAAAATTCGTAGAAATTTCTTATTCAAAATATGATGCAAATGGGAAAGAATTAGATATTTCTACATTTATTTCAGAAATGGAAGCATGTGGTAAAAATATTCAAAAAGAATCTATAGAATATGAAGAAGACGAGGTAAATAGTTTGTTAGAATTAGAATTTGCAGGAAATATAAATAAAAAAATTGAAGATATAGAAACTTCATTTTTGGAACCATTACTCGAAAATTATGCATTGAGTCCAACCCATTTAAATAAATATTTATATTGTGCAAAAAGTTTTTATTTTGAAAATCTTTTACAAATTCCATCAAGCATGTCTTCAAGTGCAAGTTTTGGAAATGCCGTACATAAAGCATTGGAAGAATGTACAAAATCTGCAATTATATCAGACCAAAAGAAATATGATAAAACAATTTTATTAGAAAGTTTTGAAAAGGCATTAATAAAAGAAAAATATTTATTTTCAGATGATGAATTTGAAAAACTGAAAAAACACGGATTAGAAATTTTACCAAAATATTTTACAAAATATCTTGAAAATACTGAATTGAACAATGCAATTCACACAGAAAAAGCAGTAAAAACTGGTGTAAAATGTGAAAATACCATAGTTCCAATAAAAGGAAAAATAGATAGAATAGATTATATAAATGCTACAGATGTAAATGTTGTGGATTATAAAACAGGAAAACCCGACAGCAAATGGACAAAAGAAAAATTACTTCTTCCTTGTGAAAAAAATAATAATTTAGGAGGAGATTATTGGCGACAAATGGTGTTTTATGGAATTTTATTAGAAAATAATCCTATTGCACCAAAATTTTTACAATCTGGATATTTCGATTTTGTAGAACCTCAAAATAGTGAATTTCACAAAGAAGTAATTTCTGTGACAGCCGATGCAAAAAAATTAGTATTATCTCAAATTGAAAGTGTGTATTCTTCTATTCAAGCAGGAATTTTTAATGAATGCGATAATGATGAGTGTGTGTGGTGCGGAGAATAAGCTCTTTCTTTAGGTAAAGATACCTAAACTAAAGCATTTTATAAAGATATTTAAACATATAAGTCATTATTGATTAAATATAAGCTTTTACTATATATTTAATTCAGTATTTTATTTTTTGTAAAATTAAAAACTCTAACCTCCGCTCTAACCCAGCAACAAAATTCTAACTCACCCATAAATGGAATTTAAAAATATGAGTTTAAAAAAATAATTTTTGCATTTAGCAAAAATTATTTTTTTTAATTAAAAAGTATTTACTTTCAAAACAAAGCATTGTAAGATAATTTGAATAATTTTTATATATTCCAAAATAAATATTTTATAAAAAAATGTCTAAACAAACAACAAATTCAAAAAATATAGCATCTGTATTATTCACATTTGCACTTACCTTTTTCTCATCTCTTACTGTAGTTGGAAGTGGAATTTTACTTGCTTCTATTTTTACACCAAATTCTTTTGTCAAAGAATATACTTTTGAAGATATGGATTATACAGAAGAAGAGCTTGCTGAAATAAATAATCAAAATATTTTAGATCCTATTGTTACAATTCAAGCTACACCATTTCCAACTTCAATATTAACAAGCACACCACAACCTAGTGCAGAAAGTAATAAAAAAAATGATAGTGAAAAATATAAAATTTTATTTCAAAAATTACAAAAGAGAGCAGATATTTTGCAATCTAAAAATGAAAAACTTGAGGTTTCTAAGGATATTGACAATGCTGTTTTTTGTTTAAATGCAATTACAAAAGAACAATTTATAAATTTTTCAGAAGATCCAGATGAAGCATTTAGTAATGCATTGGGATATTGTAGTTTTTTTGATTTTTCTGCACAAATTCAAGCAAAAATTGACAGAAATATGAAAAATAAAAAGAAGAAAGAAGTAGAAAAAAAATTTCATAAATTTTCTGGAGTTATAGTTTCACAAAATATTATTAATAATGTTTTAAATTCTGCAAATTGGAATAAGGCAACACGAACATTGCTAGGAAATCAACAAAATATAAATCATGATATATCTTATTTAAATAACCCTGACTTAAGTATCTTAGGAATTAAAGAATTGATTGGTGTTGGGTTATCAAAATATCCACATTCGAGCAGAAGTAGAAAAACAAATTTAAGAAATGCTATTTCAAAACTTGATGGAAGGATTATTCATCCAGAAGAAACATTGTCTATTGTAAATAGTTTTGCACCGTTTACATACAACAACGGGTATGTAGATGGAATTATTATAAAAGATGGAAAAGATGTGCATGCGATGGGGGGAGGCGTTTGCCAATCGGTAACAACAATGTTTAGGGCTTGGCAAAATTCAGGATTAGAAATTACAAAATTTCAACCTCATTCAAAATCTATTTCGTATTACGGAGGAATAGGGTTTGATGCAACCATTTATAAATCAGCTTGGAAAGGTGGAGATGTCGATTTATTATTAAAAAATAATTCAGAAAATTCTATACTTATAAAAGTGGTAGATTCAGATCCGTATCAAATGGTATATCTTTATGGAACAAGAGATAGAAAAGTTTTATTAAATAGATATCATTTTAGTAAATACAAAGGAAATCAAGTCGCAAAATGGAAACGCTCTATTGAGTATAAAAATTCTGGAGAATGGGTAGAAAATTTCTTTCAAGAATGGCAAAAATTATATTAGTTTTTTTGTGGTGTTTTAAACCAGGTTTTGGTTTTAATGTTCATGTTTGCTGATTTTTTTTGATGAAGTTGAAGAGGGTTTGCATGGGGGAATTTTTTGAATCAGAATTAATATTCTTTTCTATTTTATCTTTTTTCACATCTGCAACTCTTAAAAATGGAATATCTAAAGTCTTATTTCCACTTAGTAAATAATTATTTGCAATTGATAGATAAAAAGCACTGGCTGAAACCTCTATGTTTAAATCTGCTATTGATATAAAATCACTTGTTTTAATCTTATTAATCAACTCTACATATTCAAATTTATAAAAATCATAGTCTAGTCGTTTTTCCAACTCATCAACCTCAACAATAGAAATATCTAAATTTCTTTCTTTGATAATTTGTTTCCACCGAGGCTGTGTTGCTTGTGTTGTCATAAAAAAGTGGGTTTATTATTTTTTTAAAAGTTTGAAAGATTTTTGTAAATCTTTAAATCCAGAAAATTCTTCAATGGCTTTATCTTCTGCTTGAGATTTAGAAATCTTTCCTTTGGTTTTTAAAATCTCTTTTTTCTTAAATTTCAAAAAATCATTAATCGTTTCTTCCCAATCTTTCATCGTCATTTGTTCCTGCTCCATTGCTTGAAATTCCGCGTGATCGAGTAACATTGAAACAAATAAATTATATTTTTTCATTTCTTTTTCTGTCAGGTAATTTTTGGCAATCAAAATATCCGATTTTCTAATTTTCCCATCTGGTCCATTTTTCCAAGTGGTAAGCCCTGCGTTTTCCTTTTCTTTATCGGCTCGTTCAAAAATTATTTCTGCAGCAGTTTTTCCGAGTAATCCAAAATGGATTTTATTTTGCACCGTTGCAAAAAAATCTTGTTTTACTTTTGGATGTGCTTCATCAAAATCAATACTCGTCGCATATAAATCTTTAATACTTTGATAAAAATTCTGCTCGCTCGTCCGAATATCTCGGATTCGCTCCAAAAGTTCCTGAAAATAATTTTTTCCAAAAACTTTTTTTCCTTGTTTCAGTCGTTCATCATCTAAAGCAAAACCTTTTATGATATATTCTTTTAAAGTTTTCGTCGCCCAAATTCTAAATTGAGTCGCACGAAAAGAGTTTACACGGTATCCAACTGAAATAATCGCATCGAGATTGTAAAAATCCATTTGTCTTTTTTTCCCATCTTTTGCAACTTGTGCAATTTTTACACAGGTTGAATTTTTTTGTAATTCGCCAGTTTCGTAAATATTTTTAAGATGTTTTACAATTCCAGTTCTATCAATTGCAAAAAGTTCTGCCATTTGATGAGTATTTAACCAAATAGTTTCTTCTTGCAAAAAAACATCAATTTTTACTTCGCCAGTTTCTGTTGAATAGAGGAGGAAATCGGAGGCTGATGATGGTGTGAGGGAGTTCATAGTTAGATGAAGAAATAAATTATTTTAGTTGATTTTTTATAATATTTTTTGTAAAATGAGTGTACAAAGTCTTCGGACCCTGAGACCTCCAGCAATGGAGGTTGTTTTTTTTATAAATCTAAAAGATTTTTTAATTTCTCTTTCATTAATATGACTAATTTTATTTTTATTATTAATTTTTTCTTTGAGAAGTCCCAAAGTGGTAAAAAGTTCTGATATATTTTTTTTCATAAATAATTTTTATTTAATAGGAAATTTAAATTTTTACTTCTCCTGTTTCGGTTGAGTAGAGGAGGAAATCGGAGGCTGATGATGGAGTAAGGGAGTTCATAGGAGTTTTATTAAGAAAGTAAATCGTTTTCGCTGTTTTTTAAACGAGTTTTTGCTTGTTTGATTCCATCTGTTGTAGGCAATTCTTCTGGCATTGTTCCGCCTAATTCTTCAATGGTTTTTCGCACTGTTTGCCCTACTTCAAAATGAGCTTTATTCGCATTATTTGCTCCTTGAATTTTTTCTCGTTTGAGTTTTGCTTCTGCTTGTGTTGCTCGAAATAAATTTGCAGCTAATTCTTCACTTGTCATATGGTCTAAAATTTTCTGAGATTTTTTAAGTCCCTTTTTTTTATGAATATCTTTTGCTTTTAGTCCTCCATATAATCCCATATATCCAAAATTTTGAAACACTCCATATTTTTGTACTCCTGCTTCATCGGCTGCTTTTGCCAAATCTACATTATGCTGTTTTATATCTTCTCTCAACAAAACTCGTTTTTTATCTTCTAATAAATTTTCAGAAACTTCTTGTTTTCGAGTTTGAATAGCAAAATAATTTTGAGCATTTGCAATTTCTGGTTTTCGAGGGTCTCCATTTTGTGCGATGAGGTAACAAGCGTAACGAGATAAATGATAATCAGAAATCTCTCGAGTCGCTCCAGAACCTATCAAAACCATATCGGCGGCGGCGACAATATGGTTTTCTAACTGTTGATTATTTTGTATACAAGATTGCTCAGCTTTTTTTATTGCTCCTTGGAATTTTCTCCACTCTTTATATCCAAGTAAAGACATTAGTGTACGAGCCGTCCAAAATTCTTGTCCGTGTTCGTTGATTTTTTTGATGGAGTTGAAGGGGGTTTGCATGGGGGAATTTTTTAAAATAAAGAGATTTGTCCGTTATTAATTTTTTTTTCATTAATTTCTTCTTCTGAGATTTTATTATTTAAATTGATAAGAAATTTATTATTTTTTCAAAAGTTTGAAAGATTTTAAACCTGACAGGTTTTTGTTTTTGAGATTTCTGTATTTATTGATTTTTTTTAATAAAGTTAAGTGTTTTTTTTATAATTCTAATTCATAATATTCAACTAAACTTTCTTTTATAATTCGTTTAACTTCTTTATTTGTATCAAATGATTTATAGCGAATATTTGAGATATTAAATCTTGGCTTTTCACTTTCTTTATCTTTAATTAATAAAAAATTTCCTGAATATTTTCCTGTATTTTGTTTGTTTACTCCCATTAAAAACCCAATTTCATGATAAACATTAGGATTTGCAGTTGAAATATCTGCTATTAAATAACCATTTGTTTGAATTTGTTCTAATATTTCTTCTGTAATAAGAATTGATTCCCCCAAATTATGTTCATCAATTTTTAATGGACGAATTTTTACATCTAAATTATATTTATTATTTATTTCTTCGATAGCTTCTTTTATAAATTTGTATCTTTCTTTGCACTCGGTATTATTAAATTCCGTTGAAATAAAAATAGTTTTCTTTTTTGAGTCTTGCTCTTTTTTAAAAATATCAACAACATTATTAGCATTCCCATTTTTCAGCTCATATAAGTGAATATTTTTTGCCCATGAAATAAAAGAATGGATTTTTTCTAATTGAGTAGTGTAAAAGTATAAAAAAGATAAAAATAATATTTTTGAGTTTTTTTCAAAATCTTTTGAGTATTTAGAAACAACTTTATTAATATCAACTTTCTTAAGATTATTTTTTTCTAAGAATTTTAAAATTTCTAAAATTCCTGTATTTATTTCTTTAGTCCAAATATTAGAAATAATTTCTTTAGATTTGTTATTCAATTTCTTTTTTAAAGTAATGACTTTATGATAAATAGGGTCGATACCTTGAACCTCTTGAGAAGAAAAAATATCAGTATCACAAATATTTTCTAGTAATTTTTCTGTTAAAAGAGGCTTTCCTTTCCCATTGATATTATGAAAAATTGAAACTTCTGATTTTTTATCATTTGCCTCAAAAAGAATTATTGAAAAAGGAACTAAATAATCTTGATTATTTTTATCAATTGCCTCCAGTCTATGATTTCCATCTATTCGAGAAAAAAATGGAGCTTCAAAATCACCAATTTCAAGTGTTATATATCTAGCAAATGTATCACAACCAACAAACTCTCCATATTGAGCTCCTGTTATTTTTTTCGATTTAAAAGATATATTATGAATATTTGATTTAAATTTTTTACCTGAAGTTATTTCAGATAAAGGATTAATTCCAGAAATTGCATCTTTTTTTGAAAAATTATATTCCACCCTATACCCTAAAATAATTTCAGGATACATAAGATTTTTTCCTTGTTTTATAAAATTTCTAATATTTTCTGTATGTTCATCATCTTGCTTTCTTTGGTAATATTTTGAAGTTGAGATTTTTTTTAATGATTTGGCAGAAGCATATCCACGAATACAGTAATATCCTTGAAATAATTGCCCCAATACACCAGTAAATTTAATTTTTTCCATCTTTTTATTTCCCTAAAATAACACTTTCAACCTCCATCTTCGCCTCTTCCAAAATTTCTACAGCTTCTTTTCTTAATTGTTTAGCTTTTTCTCGCCGCACAGAGATTTCTCCAGAAATTTTTTGTTGAATTTTTAAAGAAATATTTGGGATTTGAATTTTTTCAATATCTCCTTTTGAAAGATGTAAATTTGTTGCTCCTGTTATATTTTGTAATATTTGTTTTTGTCCAAAAATTGAAAATAAAAAAGTTTGTAAAAAAATCGGATCATAATTTTTCAATAAACATTTATATAAATCACCTCCTAAATAAATTTCTTCATCAGAGTTCCAAACTGCTATTTTTCCAATAGTTGCTCCTGTTACTACAAAAATAATTTCTCCTTTTTTTACTTTATGTTGAGAACTATAAACATCTTCTTTTGCAGTCAGTGATTTTGAAAAATCAAAACCTCCTTCTGTTGTTATATTTCCAATTTGCAGTACTTTATTTTTTCCATCTTTTTTATTTGCAGTTGGCAAAATCCCTTTTTGTAAATCTCCATCAATAAAATTTTTTAAATCAGAAGATAAAAATTTTCCTTTTGAAATAGCTTTTAAATATTTTGTAAAATCTGGATTCCAATAATATGGATCAACTCTGTTTTTAGTTCTTAAATCATCTCTCGAAATACAAAAAATCATCTCCTTTTCTTCTTCCTCAACTTTCTCAATTCCCAATTCTCCCAATAAATACGGTTCAATACTCTCTAAAATTTCTTTCGCTTCTTGCTCTTTTTCTTTTTTCACCGCAAAAGCCTTATCCATTTTTTCAGATATTTCATCATTTATAACTACTGGAATACTTTTCAAAGCAGTATAATCAAGAGCCGGACGAGTTCCTCCTGTTACTCGTCTTGATGCTAATTTTCCCCCAATATCTGAGTTTAAAAAAGTTGCTAGTAACTCACTTGTTTTCCTATCTTTCGTTTTAATACAAACAATATGCTGATTTATATTGCATTCAAAATTTTCTGGAACTACTGAAGAGATTGCCATTCGTCCTACTCCTGTAATCTTTACTAATAAATCTCCTCCAGCTGATTGGCTTCTTTTTAGCATTTTTTCATGCACCTCTTTGCTAATATATTTAGCATTTGACTCTTTTAATCCTTGAGGAGATAAATTTTGTACTCTTAAAAAAGGCACTCCATTTTCTTTGTCAGAATAATATTCTGCATTTGCAGAATTTGGAGTTGCTCCACTGGAAATATCGATAATATAATCCGATAAAGTCTTATCAGATATTTTTTTTATCTGTTTTTCTAATTTTGTAAAATGAGGTTGATAAAAATAGTAATCGAATCTACCTTCAAACGATTCTTTATTTATCGCAAAAATCCACTCTAAATTTTTAGACTTTTTTTTTTGAAACCCAGTTGGATCTTTTTGAAATTCCCAGAAATTTTCAACTACTTCATCTAAATCGTTTTTACACGGTCTCCCTGTGCTATCAATTCCAATCTGTTCTGGTTGAGCCATAAAAATCGGATAATCTTCGGAAAATTTTCCTTTTTCTAAAATTAAAATAGAACTTTTTACTCCTGCTCCATAGTATCGAAACGCATCTTGTGGAAGTGAAACAACACCTAATAATTTAAAATGATCTAAAATCCAATCTCGTACATATTGCAAAGATGAATTTGTTAAAATTCCATCAGGTAAAACAACCGCCATTTTTCCGCCTTCTTTCAGAAACTGCCAACACCGTTCAATGAACAAAATTTCTGTTTTTTGATTTTTCATCTTTTTTCTTTTTCCTGCAGAATTTACCTTAGAAGCCAGCTCGTAATCTTCTAAATATGGTTTTTCACTTCCTCGAATTATTGCCCCAAATGGTGGATTTGTAAAAATAAAATCAAAATTATCATGCTTAAATCCTTTTTGGAAATTTGGTGTTGTATTAACTCTTGATTCCCATTTTTTTGTGTCTTCATTAAAAATCCTAATTTCATCTAAAACTTCTAACTCCAAAGTATCATGAGCAATTACATTTGTATGTCCATCATCATGCAAAATCATATTCATTTTTGCCACTCGTGCAATAGACTCAGAAATTTCACATCCAAAAAGTTTATATTCTGCAAAATCGTGCCAATATCTAAAATGCTCAATACTTTTTTTATCAGAAAAATATTCATCAGCTTGTTTTCGCAAAGTATCAAGAGCTTTAAGTAAAAATCCACCACTTCCACAAGCAGGATCAATAACCATACTTGCATCTGTAATTTCGTGCTTAAATAAGTCTAAACAAAATTGAACTGTTGGCGGAGGCGTAAAATATTGCCCAAAATCTCCTTTGAAAAAATTCCCCATAAATTTTTGAAAGGCTTCACCTTTCACATCTAAATCAGTTTTATGTAAAGAAATTTTTTGTAAATGCTCTACAACTGTTGTTATTTCTTGTGCATCTAAACGAATATCTTCCGAAAAAACTTCTGGATCTCTTTTTTTTGCTTCATTATAAATCTCATCAATTCGTTTTTTTACATTAGCAGTACTTTCTCCAGATTTTCTTTGAAATTGATAAAATTTTCCAGGTTTTGTCAGAGTTTTTTCATCAAAAACTTTTACAAAAATAACTTTTGCTACTTCTGAAAATGCTTCGCCAGGATTTCGTTTTCCTCCTTGCCAAATAGTTTGATGACATTTTTCTAAAATTGATTTTAAACCTTCTTGGTCAATCGTTCCCAATTCCCATAATTCATGGCCTTTTTTAAATCGCCATTCTTCTGGCTTATCATATTTTACAGGACAATCAGATTCTGCTTTTTCTAAAGGATTTTTTTCTGAGAAATTTTTTGTAAGAAAAAATCTTCTTGATTCCCCAGCTACTGTTCCAAAATATTCACTCGCTAAAACTCGTGCATTTCCTGCTCCTTGTTTTACAGCTTGTTCAAATTCTGCATCTGTTATGTCTACTCGTTTACACTCAATAACCAAAAAAGGCTCATCACTCCCTT
>Ga0256914_1000449_pt1 | contig 40852 bp, 29 predicted proteins | sample HulkmetaG_FD_191571 | JGI IMG/M metagenome (GOLD analysis project Ga0256914, IMG submission 191571) | Hydrothermal chimney microbial communities from Main Endeavour vent field at the Juan de Fuca Ridge, Pacific Ocean - Hulk | ecosystem: Environmental > Aquatic > Marine > Hydrothermal vents ... | reverse complement strand
AAGCGCTCTTTTCTTTAACACAACCGGAAAATTGAATACGGCTATTGGTGCCAGCGCTCTTGTGTTGAACAACAATGGAGATTTTAATACCGGTGTTGGTAACGGAGCATTATTCGGTAATTCAAGTGGCTCTTATAATGTTGGAATCGGTACAGATGCTGGCCGTTTTATTGCCGACGGAACAACGCTCAATGATATGGATGATTACAATATTTACATCGGCACAAACAGTAAGTCACTTGCTGGCGGAAGTGAAAATGAAATCGTTATCGGTTATAACGCCGTTGGAGTAGGGTCAAATTCCGTAGTGTTGGGTAATGACTCAATTCAAAAAACTATTTTGAAAGGAAGTGTTGGAATAGGTACGACTAGCCCTTCGGAAATTTTCACCGTTTACAATGGTTCCACAACGGGAACATATACCACTTCCGGTTGGGTTCATTCTTCTGATGAGAGATTAAAAACAAATATTGAACCGATAAAGAATGCTTTAACGATCGTTAATTCATTGGAAGGAGTTTTGTTTAACTGGAAAACGGATCCGGACAACAATCAACAAATAGGTTTTGTTGCGCAAGCGGTTAAAGAAGTTTTGCCTCAAGTGGTCGTCGGTAATAAAAAGGATGGTTATGGTATTTCTTACGGTAATATTACCGCTCTCAACTTACAAGCCATTAAAGAATTAAATTTAAAAACCGATAATGATATTACAAACTTGGCCGAGTTGCAAAAAAGCGTGGATGAAAATTTATTGGTTGTAAATAAAGCATTAACAACGGTGGATGACAATGTAAATATTATTGGTGCTAAAATAGACGACTTGAAAGATGAAATTGATGAGCAAAAGGAAGATGTGAATAAAGAAATAATTTCACTAAAACAACAAATGGAGGAATTGAAGAAATTGATGCCAAAGGAAGAGTCATCCTTGGAGGAGGTTGACTTAGAAGATGAGACTTCGGAAATAGCTTATTTATTTAAAGTGTTGGGATTGGATCCGAATAAAGACACTGGTATTAAAAAATTAACCTTGAATGATTTAGAGGTGGGTCAAGAATTGATTGCTAAAAACATCAAAGCTGAAAATATTGAAACAGAGAAATTAATCGTTACGGGGGGAGATGGCAAAAATTTGGTAAAAGGAGAGGCTGTTATTCCCGCCGGAAAAACGACTGTAGAAATAGAAACAACAGCTATTGAAGATAAGAAGGATGTTTATATTACGCCGACCAGTTCTACTTACGGAGAGGTATTGTATGTTGGCAAGGTGGTAAAAAATAAAAAATTTGAAATTAAGATAGATGAAAAAGTTGAAGAAGATATCAGTTTGAATTGGTGGATAATTGGAGAAAAATAATTATTCCTTGACTATTGAATCAGTTAAGTGTAAACAGAGGATAGACAGATAAAAATTAAGACTAAAAAATGAAAAAAGCAGTAGTTGTTGTTAAGGATGGCGAAGAAAAAAAATCTAAAATTCAAAATTTCCTTGATAAGTTGATTTTTTACAGTCTTTTTATGTTATTTTTGGGTTTGCCATTATTTTTTCTTTCTTTAACAACCCAAGGTATATTTTTTGAAAAACAAATTTATTTTTATTTCTGGTCATTTGTGGCCTTGAGCGCTTGGGTTTTTAAAGGAGTGGCGGTTGGTAAACTTGAAATAAAAAAGACGCCTTTGGATATACCGATTCTTGTTTTATTGGTGACATATTCTTTGTCAACCTTCTTTTCGGTTGATCGCTGGCACAGTTTTTTTGGTTCATTTGGTGATCCGGCGCGAGGAATGTTGAGTGTGTTGGTGATGGTGTTGATTTATTATTTAATTTTTAGTAATTTCAACAAAGAGCAATTAAGAGTTCTTCTTAAAGCTATGGCATTTTCCGGCTCTTTGGTAATCGTTTGGACACTGTTAGCGTTGTTAAATGTTAGATTCTTGCCGGACAACATAACGAAATTTACTCCTTTGAGTCTAATTGGCGGTATTTCTGATTTGAGTGTCTTTATATCTGTAACAATTTTATTATTGGCGACAACGATATTTGACTTAAAAAGAAAAAAGGGGTTCATTGATGTTTTGAGAAGAGTGCGTTTTTTCTTGGGATTGGTTTTTGTTTTACTGGGAGCTGGTGTGTTGTTTTTGGTAAATAATTTTATTTTTTGGAGTGCGGTGGTTGTTGGAGTATTGACATTATCTCTCTTTGTCGTAGCTGAAGTTATTTCCATCCCCAAGCAAACAAAGTGGTTGGCTTTTTTGTTACCCTTGATTGTTTTTTTTGTTTGGATCTTGGGAAATAGTGGTGCTCGGTTGATTAAAATCAGAATGCCGATAGAAGTTAATCCCGGTTACAAACTTTCTTGGGAAATATCTAAAGAAAGTGTAAAGAAAAAAACCTTTTTTGGTTCAGGTCCCGGAATGTACGCTTACAATTTTAGTAAGTACAAACCGGCAACATTTAATAATGATAATAATTTTTTTCTCCTTCGTTTTCAGGAAGGGAAGGGGATTTTTCTTGAGTCGTTAGCCACAATTGGGGTGCTGGGAACGATAGCCGTCTCATTGATAATAATTTATTATTTAGCGGTTTCCTCTTATTTATTAATTTCAAAAAAGGAAGAGGATAAGATTTATTCACTTGGATCAATCGCCGCCACGTTAACATTATTGGTCTATGCATTATTCAACTTAACTCACAGTACAATTCTATTAATATTGGGATTACTGGGAGCATTGTCTTTGGCGATTGTTTTTCGGGAAAATAAAACAGAAACGGAAAAAATTGATTTGTCAATCGGCAAATCAACAAAATCGGCTCTGTTGTCCGCTATGATTTTTTTGGTGATTTCCACGGGAGTGATTTATTTGTTTGTTTTTGTTGGTAAAGTTGCTTTGGCGGATTTTTGGGCGGGAGAATCTATTCGCGCAAAAACATCTCAAGAAAAAATTGATAAAATTTCTCAGGCAATCAGGATTAATCCTAAGGAGGGGATGTATTATCTTTTTCTCGGTCAGTACTATATGATCAGCGCCAATGAAGAAATGATTAAGAAAAAGGATGAGGCAAATATGCAAATTGTTCAGCAAGCTTTAAACAATTCCATTAAGGCTTCAGAGCAAGCTAAAAAAATGATGCCGAATAATATTTTGGTATTTGAAAATTTAGGGCAAATTTACGAGAATGCTTCTTTATACATCAAGGGTCTGGTAGTATTGATGGAAAAAAATTATCAAGAGGCATTGGCTCTTGATCCCCAAAATCCGCTCTTGAGAGTTAAGTTGGGTCAAATAAAATTAAAACAAGTTAATCTTTCCGAAAAATTATCCCCTGAAGAGGAGGAAAATAACAAAAAAAATATTGAAGAAGCGAAAAAGATGTTTTCCGAGGCGATTTCTTTAAAGAAAAACTTTTCGGCAGGATATTATAATTTAGCCTTAGCGGAAAAAATGGCAGAAAATATTGACGGTGCGATTGAAAACATGAAAAAAGCGGTATTTTACAATCCTAATGATATTAACATGGTCTTTGCTTTGGCTACTTTATTGCAGGAGCGGGGAAAAGATGAAGACAATCAGATGGCAGAGGTTTTATTAAAGAAAATTTTGGGAGTAAACGACAAAGAAATCAATTCTCACTTTAGTTTGGCTCAATTATACCAAAAAAGCGGACGAAAAGAAGAGGCAATTCAAGAATATAAAAAGGTACAAGAACTTTTGCCGGAAAAGTCAGTGGAGGCACGCAAACAAATTGATAATATTGTAAACCAAATGGCACAAGGGGAAGAGAAGGGGAAAATCAATCTTAATGGAAAAGTTATTGAAAATCAAGGCATAGGAAATACACCTAATGTAAGCAAAAATAAAAATCAATAAATAGAAATAAATAACAAGCGACAATGAATAAAATACCAAGTCCTTTCCTGGACAAAGATCTGACTTCAGATGATCAACCAACAAAACAAAAGGATGATCAAAAGACGAAGTCATCATTAATATCGGGAGATGATCTTTTGGACTCAAATCAAACAGAGATGGAATGTGGTTCCGTAAAAATCAATGAAGGAATCAATATTTCTTTAGTGATTTTTTTGAGTGCCATCATCATCTTTATTTTGTTTTTGTTGGTTCTGATGTTACATAAAAAATTAAATCAACGGGAGTGTGAAAATTGTTTGTCGCCAACAGAAACAACGGAAATGAAAAGTGAAAATTTCAAAATAGAAAAGATTAGAGTTCAGGAAAATTAAAAATTATGAAAAAATTGATTCTGAAAATTTTTGGTCTTAATCTAATTCTTGCCGGTTTGTTTTTCGGCTGTTTTAATGATAGTCAGGCAGGTGGGAGTATTCAAATAACATACTTGAAAACATTGCCATCATCTATTTCGTTGCCTGATGAATATTTGGACACCGAGAGATATTTAATTTATAAATTTTTGGCCACTACTATTCAAGGAGAGGTGCCTGAGAATAAAATTAGACTGAATTTTTTTGTTGATAGTCAATGGTTGGATGGCAATAAAATTTCCGAAGTAAATTTTTTGAAGTTTGATAGTGGTAATTGGGTGAAGGTTTTACCGATTGAAGAAGTGGCTAATCCCAAAGGCAAGTCTTATGCTGTTGTTACAAATAAAATGGGAAAATATTGGGTGATAATCGGAAAAACGCCTAAATCTGCCAATGAGAATATTATGGCTATCATTCCACCCAAAGAGGAAAGTAAACATTCAGTCGCTCAGTCAAAGTCTATTATTCAAGACGAAAAAGGGATTGAAAGTTTTGGTCGGGAGTTGATGGAAAAAGTAAAAAATCCGGTTGTTGTGAAAAGTGCTATGGTCACCTCGTCGGTTTTCGGCGGTTTGGTTTTTACTGGCATGTCTTTTAGTGTTGGCGGACCAAGTAATTTGTTGATAATGGTAGAGGAATTAATTATCGGATTATTGAATTTATTTTTTGTCAAAAAACGTCGCAAAAGTGGTTATGTTTATAATGTACGAAACGGTAGCCCGGTTGCTTGTGCCAGAATTGATTTGATCGATGAAAATACTCAAAAGACAAAAGCGACCAAATTTACAAACAGTGAGGGAAAGTATTATTTCTTAGCACCTCCGGGAAAATATTTTTTCAATGTTCAAAAAAAAGGATTTGGTATTATTTCTGAAAAAGAAAAAAACGGTATTATGGAAGCGCTTCTTGATAAAAGTGATATATCTTACCGAGTTTCCTTGAAGGAAAAGGGAATTGTAACTAAAAACGTCGCCTTAACGAAAGTCGGCGATAAAGCTGGTGTTGGGAAAATTAAGAGTATGTTCAAAATTATACTGAAAAACATTTTGGAAGTCGCTTTTATAGTGGGGTTTGTTGCCAGTATAATTATTTGTTGTTTTAATTTTAGCTTTTCAACATTCAGCATTGCTTCATACTATGTATTTATATTTTTTGTGAAAAGAATTTTTTTCCGAAAAGTTGAATACGGAACAATTACCAATAAAAATAATCAACCGGAACCATTCGCTTCAATTATTGTTATTGATAAAAAAATCAAGAAAATAGTTGCCCGAGCAATTAGTAATGATAAGGGACAATTTTACATTCTTGTTAATCGAGGGGAGTATATTTTAGACATCAATACAAGATCCGGTACCAGAATTCGCAGGACAATTAAGATTAAAAAACCGGAAATATTATTCAAGAAAATTGTTATCACAGATTCCGCTGTATCGATTAATTGATTTCAAATAAAAAATTGTGGCTTAATGGCGAATTATTCTCTCAACAATAAAAACAGCCAATAGGCTGTTTTTTCTTGCTCCCCCTAATAGATGTGTTCCGAATTTTAAACATCTCCAGACTACACCAAGATTTACAGCTATTACAAGGGATTTCCAACTCATCACTAAAATTTCAATAAATAAAAATCACACCAAATTCACCAAAATAATCACAAAATCAAAATCACTTCAGAACTTTTTATTAGAGGGCAGAAACCTAGTGTTTAAAACAAAAAACCCCTTTAGAGGGGTCCTTGAATACCAGAAAACTGGAAAGTGGCTCCCGGGGTCGGATTCGAACCGACGACCAATTGGTTAACAGCCAACTGCGCTACCGCTGCGCCACCCGGGAAAATGTTCAAGCTCACACTTACTAAGTATAATATTTTTCTGAAAATAGTCAAGAATAAGAAAATCCTTGCAAGCTGGTGAAAAATGTGGTAGCCTGTACAGAGACTGATTGCAATTTATAGTACCGTAAATTTAAGGCAGTAATTTTAAAATATGTCAAAACAAATAATTATTCAAGGTGCTGAGCAGAATAATTTAAAAAATATCAATGTCAAAATCCCGAAAAATAAATTGGTTGTAATAACCGGTTTATCGGGAAGTGGAAAATCATCACTGGCTTTTGATATTATTTATGCCGAGGGATATCGTCGTTATGTGGAAAATCTATCCGCTCAAGCAAGATTTTTTCTTAATAATGTTAAAAAACCAAAAGTAAACAGAATAGAAAATTTATCGCCAACGATTGCGATCGATCAAAAGAGAGACACAAAAAACCCCCGTTCAACGGTTGGGACAATATTAGGTGTGTATAATTTTCTAAAAGTTTTGTATGCGGAGATTGGTGAATTATATTGCCCTAAATGCAACGAGAAGATGATTAAGAATGACAGTAAAGATATCCTTAAAAAACTAAAATCTTTAAAAAACGGCACGGAGATTATTATTTCCGCCCCTCGGTCTGACAAAAAAGACGACTTTTTTGATGAGTTGAAAAATATTAGTGGACAAGGATATGCCAAGGTTATAGTTGACGGCGAAACAAAGTATGTTAATGATCTGTTGGAAAAAAATACTAAACCGGGAAAAAGGTTGGAAATTTTGATAGACAGAATATTAATTGACAAAAGACGCTTTGATAAAGAAAGAATTATTGATTCTCTGGAGGTTGCCGAGGAATTGTCTGTAGGGGGAGCGTTGGTTAGAATTGAAAAAGAAGATGATTTACGATACAGTAAACAACATTGCTGTTTAGAGTGTGGTTATCGTGTTGGTAAGATAACTACCAAGCATTTTTCTTTCAATTCTCCGGATGGTGCTTGTGAAAAATGTACCGGTTTGGGGGAGGTCTTTCAAGCCGACCTGAAAAAGATTATACCCAACAGAAAAATTTCTATTTTAGAAGGGGGTATTTTACCATGGAACAGGCTCGGTGAAGTTGGTGAAAGTAAAAGAAGAAAAGAAATTCTCCAAGCTTTGGCCAAAAGATATAAGTTTAAATTATCCGATCAGCTAAAAAATATAAGTGATGCTAATTTGCAGAAAATAATGTTTGGCGACGAAAAGCCGATTGAAATTATTGATGATAATAAAAGGAAAATCAAATTTCAATTTGAAGGAATTGCCAAAGAATTGGAGGATAAATATAAGAACAAAAAAAGAGGACAAAGTGATTTGGAAAAATTCTTAACCAAAAGGGTGTGTCCGATTTGTCAGGGAAAAAGGTTAAAAAAAGATGCTTTGGCGGTTAAGTTTTTTGGAAAAACCATAGACGAACTATTATTTATGGAAATTGATCAGTTGGTCGATTTTTTTCTGGATGTTAAGAAAAAAGCGAAAAATGGTTCATTTAGAAAAAAAGAGGCTATTCTTCGGTTGGTGGAGGAGATTATCGGTCGCATTAAACCGGTTCGGATGGTTGGTGTTGAGTATTTGAACCTCAATCGGTCAACTAACACTTTGTCGGGTGGTGAGTTTCAGCGATTACGATTATCAACTCAACTACAAAGCGGATTATCAAATTTGGTCTACGTTTTAGATGAACCGTCTGTTGGTTTACATGGTCGTGATGTTAGAAATTTAATTAATGCTTTGCGAGCCATAGTTAATAATATGAATACAGTTATTGTGGTGGAACATGATCGAGATATCATTAAAGCCGCTGATTACATAATAGATATTGGACCAGGTGCCGGTAATGATGGTGGTAAGATTGTTTTTGCCGGTACAATTAAACAGTTGAGAAATAAAAAAACAGAAACCGCCAAGGCGTTGTTTGAAAAAAAAGATTGTTTTTCTGCTGACAAAAAGAAAAATAGAGGGGAGAGGGGAGGAGAGAAAAAAGAGAAAAAAGAGAAAAAAGAGAAAAAAATCGTCATCAAAGGAGCAAAAGAGCATAACTTGAAGAATATTAATGTGGAAATTCCTTTGCAGAAAATGGTTGTTGTGACGGGGGTATCCGGTGGTGGTAAAAGTTCTCTGATTATTGATATTTTAGCTAAGGCATTACGACAAAAAATCAATAAATCCCTTGAAGATCCGGGTAAATTTAAAACCATTACCGGCGCCAATCGGTTAGCCAAGGTGGTAATCGTCAATCAACTACCTATTGGGCGTTCACCACGATCAAACATAGCCACTTACACCGGAATATTTAATCATATTAGGAGTATCTTTGCTGAAAGTGATATGGCCAAAGAGAAAAAATTGTCCCATGGTTATTTTTCTTTCAATATGAAAGGTGGTCGTTGTGAATATTGTCAAGGTGAGGGAATGCAGAAAATAGAAATGAAACTGCTTGGTGATGTTTATACGGAGTGTAAACATTGTCAAGGAACAAGGTACAATAAAAAAGTGCGTGAGATAAAATATCACGGCGTTAATATTGTTGATGTTTTAAATATGAGTGTTGATTACGCTTACCATTTTTTCAATTCCAACAAGCTTTTATCCAGAAAACTGCAAGTACTTCGTGATGTTGGTCTGGGTTATGTGAAGTTAGGACAAAATGCTACCGAGTTATCGGGCGGGGAAGCTCAGAGAGTAAAGTTGGCTACGGAGTTAATTAAACAATCAAAGCAAGGAGCTTTATACATTCTTGACGAACCAACGGTTGGTTTACATTTTAGTGATATTGACAGACTTTTAAAAATGTTGCATAAATTGGTAGAGAAGGGTAATTCAGTTATTGTCGTTGAACATAATATGGATGTTGTTTGTGCCGGTGACTGGGTTATTGAGCTTGGTCCGGAAGGTGGCTCAGCCGGTGGGGAGATTGTGTTTCAAGGTACTCCGGCAAAATTACTACAAGCCAAAACCGCCACCGGAAAATTGCTAAGGCGAAATTAAAAGTTATTCTACCAAAAGGACAAAAGAATTATAAATTCACTACCACTTCCTTACAACAAGGAAGTGGTGCTTTTTTAATTGTTGGATTATTGGATAAATGATATAATTAAAATGGGTGACAGGAAAAATTAAAAAAGTGTCACAACCGGTTTCAAAAAAACACAATGAACAACAAAAAAGAAAAGAAAAATATTTCCAAAAACGGCAATGAACAATCGTTAAAAAATATTTTATTTACCATTGCTTATTATAACGCCTTGGATTTTTATCCGGATACTTTTTTTGTTTGGAAGCATTTAATAGATGTAAAAAGGCGTGGTCAAAGTATTGCATTTTCAGAAGTTTTGCGGGGGTTGGAAGAACTAAAAGAAAAGCAAAAAATAATTTCCAAAAACGGTTTTTGGAAATTGAATATTGTTGATCAAAATGAGACAAAAAGGGATTGGTATAAGCATCAGATTCAAAAAAATAAAATTTCCATCAAAAAAATAAATAACGCCAAAAAATGGGGTCAGGTACTGCAACATTTGCCTTATCTCAAAGGAATTTTGCTAACGGGAACTTTAGCCTTAAAAAGAGCTGAGGAAAATAGTGATTGGGATGTTTTGGTTATAATTAAAAAAAATAGAATCTGGCTCGGGAGACTGGTTTTGACATTTTGGTTGCATTTCATCGGAAAAAGACGCCACCACCAAAAGACTAAAAATAGATTTTGTCTTAATCAATTTGCGGTGGAAGACAGACTTGCTTTCCAAGAAAGGAATGAATTTTCCGCCAATGAAATTTTGAATGGAAGATGGTTAATTGCCGGCGTTGATTTAAAAAATAGATTCCTAAAAAGCAATATTGATTGGCTTAAAAAATATAAACCTAATTATAAATTGCGAAGAATTGGTAATGCCCAGAGGCGTGAATCATTAATTGGAAAATTTAGTGAATATTTTTTGGAAAAATTTTGTTTTGGTGAAAAGTTGAATCAAGTTTTCAAGAAAGTGATGATTAAAAAAATAACCAATAATCCCAAAACTTATTTTAAAGACGCTGATATACGGTACGGAGACTTCTTCTTAGTTTTCCTTCCTCATCCTCAGAGAGACCATGTAAAACGAGGAGCATATGAACTATTGACAAAACTTCATTAAGGGTGTATAATAAGTGTGTAAATGGGTGATTCATTATGAATCGCCCTTTCTTTTTTATCAGAAATCAATGCAAAAGAAACAAATATTACAATTTATTTCTCAATCGGTAATTTTGACTTTTCTTTTTCTGTCTACTATCGGTCTTTTGGGCGTGAAAAATGTTCAAGCGGTGAATGTACAAGGCGATTTTTCGTCGGTGGGCTCACCAGGGAATGACTTGAATTCAAATTTGAGATATCAAATTATAGAGAGCAGTATCATTGAAAAATTAAATCAGATTAGAAAAAGTCTTGGTTTAAATGCGTTAAAAAGGAGTTCAAAATTACGTCAGGTAGCAACTTTAAAATTCAGGGATTTAATAAGGGGGGAATATTTCGCTCACACTTCAACGGACGGAAAGAATCCTTGGTATTGGTATAAGCTTGCCGGTTATAAATATTCTTTTGCCGGTGAAAATTTGGCCATGAATTTTAAAAACGCCGATGAAGTATTAAATGCCTGGATGGAAAGTCCCGCTCATAGAGAAAATTTGTTGTTGCCGGATTACGAAGAGGTTGCCGTTGTTGTCGGTAAAAATAAGCACGGTAAATTATTGGCTGTTGAGGAATTCGGTACCCCGATAGAAACAAAAGAAGCAAGCATTATTTCAGAGCTTACTGATTCGGATGAGAAAAATAAATCACCAATAAAACATTCATTGCAAACGCGAATTGTTCCGGATAAATTTGAAATTGTCAGTCTGGCTAGACAAGGCGTTGACATCAACAATATAATGTTATTAGTAGTGGGTATAATTTGTCTAATTTTAATAGTTAATATCTGGGCATTGGAAAAAGAGGATCAAAAAATGCTACTTGAGAATGGTTCTTGCTGATAATTTGATTAATTTTTGTTTATTTAATTTATTATAAGTAATCTCAAAAAATGTGAAATAAAAATACAAAATAAAACAAAAACAAATAAAATATATCAAAATAAAACGGTGTTAATTATAATTTATAATTAACCGAATATTAAGAGTTGAAATCTCAATTCTTTCCCCAAGAAATCCAAAAACGCCTAAAATTAGGCGTTTTTTGGTTGGTAAAATTTTATTGACAAAATGTACAAATAGGAGTATACTATATCTTGTTAAAAGTTTTTTAAAGTTAAGTATGACAAAAAGTTGATGGTGCGAGATTCTGTGGTTGATTAGTGAAGCGCCTATACATTTTTTGTTAGGAAAGGGAGGAGTTTATTTATAAATGCAAGTGACTGCCAATGGTTTTTGTAAATAAACTCTCATAAATTTATCAAAGATATAATCTTTACAGCCAAAAAAACTAAAAAGGAAGAAAAAAAAGCCACGAACAAAGAGGGTGAGAGTGTTGCGTTGTTTAACGACAGCAAAAAAAGTCTTACGAAGCAAGGGAAAGAAAGAAAAACAACGGGTGTGTTCGGTGGAGTAGAAAAAGTTATCGTCTCATTTTTTAAGAAAAAATTTGGTCAGGTTGTCCTTGGCTTCTTTAGAGAATATTCAACTTTGGCTACAGTCTTGGTAATCTCGATATTAATTATTGCCGGAAATTTAAATAAAAATATTGATAATGGGTTTTTATTTGGTTTTTACAACAAAAATCAACTGACCAGTGAGGAGAAAATTAAGCAACGACTTCGTAATAATGCCTCAGCTGGCGGGCTAATGAGTGCTCCGTTAGCAATTGCTTCTTCGGCTGAAGACATAAAACCGATATCATTAGGTGAAGAACAACTAAAGCAAAATGAAATACAGTACCAGGTTTTAACATCTACCGAGCCAGATGCAAAAGAGGTATTGGGGAGTGGTGCTGATGTTGCTGTGTATAAAGTTAAAGAGGGAGATACTGTTGGATCTATCGCCAAAGAATTTGGCATAACCATCAAAACAATTCTTTGGGCTAATGATATTAGTGATGAAAATAAAATCAAACCGGGGGACAGAATATTTATTTTGCCGATTTCCGGTATTAAGCATAAAGTAACTTCTTCTGATACTGTAGAGAAATTGGCAAAAAAATACAAAGCTGATAAAAATGAAATTATTGCCTACAATAGTTTGCCTGCCGATGGTCGACTAAAAGTTGGTGATGATATTATTATTCCTAACGGTATTAAAGAAGAACCAAGAAGAAACATTGTTCCCGGCGATGTTTTACAGCGAAGAAATTATTATAATTTGGCCGGAGGTAGCACAAAAAGAGCGCCATCAATTATTGATCGCAACCCTAAGGGTGGACACAGATTTCCTTATGGTCAATGTACTTGGTATGTTGCTCAGCATAAATATATTCCATGGGGAGGAAATGCCGGAACATGGTTGTATCGAGCTCGTGCTTATGGAGCTAAGACCGGTAAAAAACCGAAAGTTGGTGCAATTGTTGTAACTTCAGAAAGTTGGTATGGACATGTGGCGATTGTTACCGCCGTCAAGAAAGGAAAGATATACGTAAAAGAGATGAATTATAAGGGGTGGGCCAAAGTTAGCACCAGGGCAATTCCGATTAACAGTAGAAAAATTAAGGGATATATTTATTAGCATTCTTTTAGTAATTTTCTTTACAAAACCACACTGTTGGGAGATAAATTAATTGGGGATAAACTTGCTTCAAAATTAGGTATTTAACTTAAAACCCTCATGGCATCACGCCTTTGAGGGTTTTTAGTAGTTCAAATTTTTCTTCCATCAAAAATTCCCTTAGAAATTATTAAATTGTTGAAAAGATTAACGGAGTTGCGAGTGTCTGACATTGGCAATTTTATAATCATATTTTATTGCAGAATTAAGCGCCATAGATAACTAATTGCCAAAAGTCATTAAAGTTATTTGCTTTAAATAAAATAAAAGTGTAAGGTAGTACGACTAAAAAATGAAAAAGTATTAGGCAGAAAACAAAGATAGTGGACCGTGCGAGGACTTACTTTTGGGTAGCATTAACAGAAAAAATTTTTTCATAATTTCCTCCGGGAACGCTTATTTTATGTTTTTGGAGATCTCCTTGGTACCCTATAGTAAAACAGAGTTGATAATTTAAGTTAAAGGAAACAGAAGATAATTCATCAACGTGTTCACTATCTAAATGGGATAAAGATATAACATCAGGGTATTTCCCTTTAAGAAAAGTCCGCAAAGCATTTTTCAGCCAACTAACTTGATCATATCCCCTGGTAAGTAATATTGCCAATTTTTTCCCTTGCGGGTGAGAGATAGATGTTCGTGTAATTACTTGAAGGTGTTCGTCAAGAGACTTCGGGTCAAAATGAGTTAAAGTAACATGTTCCGTACCATCATTTTTAATCGTTAACAGTAAAACAGCGTCACATCCAGCTCTTAAGTGAGTATGAAATAAATGCACATCCTTGTTTGAAGGACGAATTATTTTGTCAGTGTAGGTATTTTGAGAAACCGCGTGTACAACTACTTTAGGAAAAGATTCTCGGTTAAATTCTTGGAACATGGGGTTAAAATAAAAAATTATTTATGCTGAAAATAAAAAAATGTGTGTAAAAATTTTTAAAGGAAGTTTTTGATCGTATTAGGGATATGCGAAGTTTTGCGGAACGCAGTGGAGTAGGATATGGGAGAGTGACGACAAGAATAGTGAACAATATGTGTTAGACAATGCACTCCTCTCCTTTTGCGTGTTATTGTCTGTTTGTTGAAGAAATTTTCAAAGTTTTAATAAAAAAACAAGGCGGGGAGGAAAAGCAATAGTTATCAAGGAAGTAATGAAGAAGAGCGGTGTTTTTGTTTGGCTTGAGTCAGAAGGTGTGGGAAACCTAAAAAATCCCAATATTTAATCGATAAACGGAAGCGGTTTTAAAGGATTTAAAAAATCAAAAGTTAGCATCAAAATTAAACACCGAGATTTAATCTCGGTGTTCTGTTTGTCCGGTTGGTCGGATAATTGTCCAAATTATATCAAGAACATGGTTAGCGGTGAATTATCTTTAAGCAGAAATGGCGTGCCTGGAAAAATATGATATACTAAAGACGAGATTGACCCATAAATTTGTTTTTAAGCAAGAATTATGCAAACAAAAACGAAAAAAAATATCAGCATAATCATAGGGATTGTTATTGTTGTGATAATTATATTTTTCGTAATGTCTGGCAGTCGTTTTGAAAGGGGTTTGCAAGTATTACAAACAAGATTGTTTCCTGAAAATTATTCTTTGACTTCCGGAGTTAGGATGCAAAAAATGAAGTCAAAAGGGTGTGTTTACGATGGTTTACTAACCCCTCGCTATAATAGTAATTTTACTGAAAGCGTTGAAATGTTGAATCGAAGTGGCTGTCAATATATTCACCGCGCCGTTGAAACTTGGAATATCAGTCCGGATTTTACCGAGATTGAAAGAAGGATAAAAATCATTAAAGAAAAAACCGGACGAGATTTTATCTACGGATTTTTCCTGGCTGAATCAATAGATATTACAAAAAGATATTATGATCCGAAAACAAAACGATATTTTTATTATTCAAAAATGTGTGCGCCGGGAACAATTGGTTCGTGGGGTAAAAATACCTGTAAACCAACTCTACAAAAAAAGGAGTACAGAGATTATGTTAAAGCGGTTATGAAAAGAGGGATTGACATCGGTATTCGGGACTTCACTTTTGGACAGATTTATTACCAAGACTCCGGTTGGCGCAAGGATGCTTCTTTGGTGCGGAGGCTAATAGGAGAGATCAAATCCTACGCTGAAAAAAAGGGGATGGAAATATCGATTGGCGCACAAACTAATACAATTGACAACGAAGAATATCTGCGTAGTTTTGATTATATTACCGGCGGAATTGGACAGCATTCCGACGGAACAATCGAAAAAGGAAATTCCTGTTGGTCATATTATCGTGAAAGGAACGGTTATTGCTGGGCGTTGCTTTGGAATGAAAAATATAAAAACAGAGCCAATAATGTATTTGTTTATTTGGATTGGAATAATAGTTATAGTGACGATATCCATCGTTTTACCAGAATGGAAAAAGAAAAGAGGGCGGAATTCTTAGCCGGTGCTTATGATTTTTTCTTATGGCGACGAGTTGGGTTTCTGTTGCCGTTGGGAGCTGTTCTGGGGAATGTTGGCAGTGGTTGTTATGGTCCGAGTAGAGAGTTTTATTCCGCCAGTCAAAAATATTCTTGCCAAGACGAAATAGCTATTAATAATATACTTAATGGTGGTGATTTATTGCCAAATCACTCAAAATTTGTCAAACAAAATGTGCCAAAAAAAATGATTGCCGGAAAAAAATATCTCGTTCAAGTCACTATGAAAAATACCAGCTTTCGCACCTGGCGAAAAAGTGACGGTTTTAAGTTGGGTAGTGTTAGTCCGCAAGATAATTTTACCTGGGGGAAAAATAGGGTATATTTAAATAATGATGATGAAATTCGACACAATCAAAACAAAGAGTTTGTTTTTGAGGTTACCGCACCACAAAAATCGGGAAAATATGTTTGGCAATGGAAAATGTTGGAAGAGGGTAGGGTCTGGTTTGGTGAGACGACGGAGAAAATAATTATTCAAGTTACCGATTGATCAATAATAACAAGATTTAATAAGTAATATTTAATAATGTTGTTAGCAATTTTATTTCTCGTAATCTCGTTAATTGTTTTAGTAAAATCAGCCGATATTTTTACTGATGCCAGTGAGAGAATCGGTTTGTATTTCGGACTTTCCAGCTTTATCGTTGGAGCAACGATCGTTTCCATCGGCAGTTCATTGCCGGAGTTGGTAACCTCAATGATTAGCATTTTTAATGGTGGCGGAGAAGAGGTTAAGTTTGCCATCGATAATATCATCGGCTCAAACATCGCCAACATTTTTTTGGTTGCCGGGATTTCCGGTATAGTTGTTGGCGTTTTAAGGGTAAAAAATGAATTAATAGATGTTGACCTGCCTTTCTTTTTTATATCTTCCGCTCTATTCATACTTTTGATTATGGATGGTCAATTTACTCGAGCAGAAGGAGTGGTTTCGCTGTTTTTGTTGATTATTTTTATTTTTTATACCATTAAAACCGGCCAAAAAGAAAAAAAGAAAGAAAATAAAAAAAGAGTAAAACTGGGAATTAAAGAATTACTCGGTGTTGGTGTTGGTGTTGTTGGGGTTTATTTGGGCGCAAAGTACACCGTTAGTAATGTTTTATTGATTTCTTCTCTTATTCCGGGCGTGAATCAAAGTATGATTACGATGTTAGTGGTGGCAGTTGGCACCAGTTTGCCGGAATTGGTTGTATCTGTTCAAGCTGCCTTGCAAAAAAAATATTCAGTGGCTTTGGGTAATGTTTTTGGTTCAAACACTTTCAATGCCCTTGGGGTTGCCGGGATTCCATCTTTGTTCGGTACTTTAAAAGTTTCTGAAAGCGCCTTTACAATAGGCATTCCTTTTTTGATAGTAGCCAGTCTGGCTTTTATTTTTACTACCCACGACAACACTATTAAAAAATGGGAGGGGTACACCTTTCTAATTCTTTATTTGGTTTTTGTTGGAAAATTATTGAAAATTATTTGATCCGATAAAAAATTAAAAAATATTTTCCGTGTCAACGTCTATTTTCCAACCGGTTGGCAAGTCAAGTATTTTTAGAAGTGTTTTGTCTGTGATTGGTAATTTTTTCACTTTCAGCAAGATGTTTTTTTGGTGTTGTCCCCGCAAAACAGCTTGGTGACCATAGTATGGAGGAAGAACCGATAAAAGATTGTCTGTTTTTATTTTTGATAACTTGGCAAATAATTTATTCAACTCTTTTTCAACGATTTCCTTGCTACGATCACGAAAAGTGATTTTCAGAAGGTGTGTAAAGGGAGGGTATGACAAGGCCTGCCTGTTTTTCAATTCATACTTTAAGAATTTTTCCCAATCCCATTCTCGCAAATAAGAAAAAAGAAGGTTGGTGGGGTCAAATGTTTGAATCAGGCATTTGCCATCTTGGTTGCTTCCCGGTCTGTTTACTCTACCGGCTAATTGCATAATTGTACTTAAATAATTTTCATCAAAGCGGAAATCGGTTTGCCCCGGCCAATTATCGGCATTTAAGATTGCCACAAGACCAACCTTGGGAATATCTAAACCCTTAGCTATTGAATAAGTTCCAACAAGAAAATCAATTTCGTTATTATGTAGTTTTTTAATTATTTCTTGTCGGAAAAGATTATCTTGAAAAGTTGTTCCGTCGGCGATAGCTATTTTCGCGGAAGGAAAAGAAGTTTGTATTAAATCAGCTGCGCTTTCCGTGCCAAAACCGATATCCATTAAACGAAAACTGCCACAGTGGGGGCATTTTGATATGTTTGATATTTTAAAATTGCAATGCAGACAACAATAGTTATCTACACTGTGAATTAAGGGAGTTTGGCAATCCGGACAAATAGGCGTTTCACGACAATCACGACAAACCATAAGCTTACTTTTACCCCGTCGAGGAACCAAAATCATTGCGATCTCGTTGTTATTTAAAATTTTCTTCAAAGCTGATTTGAGTTCCGGTGACAGAATGATATTCCGGTCTTTTTGGTAATATTTTTTTAAATCAACCAGTTCAATTTCCGGTGGGTTAACAGAAACTGTTTTTGTTAGCAGACGAGGTAGCGAAATTATCTTTCGGTCAGGTTCTTTTCTTGCTTTGTACCAACTCTCCACAGCCGGAGTACTGGAAGAAAAAATTACTTTGCAATCTCGTTTTTTTTCTTTCCAAACCGATTGTAGTAATTCCGCCACCTTGCGAGTGTGGTAGAATGGTGGCGTATCCCATTGTTTGTGAGAAATATCTTGTTCTTCGTCAATGATTATTAAGCCGAGATTTTTAAATGGCCAAAAAATTCCCATTCTGGTACTGATAAGAACCTTTAATGAGCCATTTTGGGCGGAATTCCAAATTGTCGTAATCTCTGATTTTTTTAATCCGGAATGTAGAATGGCAATTTCGTCGCTATTTAAATCACCTATAAATTTTTCGCTATAGCGAATAATCTCTTGGTGAGATAGGAAAATTTCCGGGATAATTACCAAGGATTGTTGATTTTTCGCTAATGTTTTTTTTATTACATTCATCAAAACTTCCGTTTTTCCGGCAGAAGGTGGTCCGAATAATAAAAATTTATCTATGGAAGCGTTTTTGGTTCTGAGGTGATTGGTTATCTGATGAATAGCCTTTTTTTGTTGGGGTGTTAAGATTAATTCTTTTTTTGATTTTTTTTGGAAAAGGGAATTTATTTGTGAGGACAGATTTTGGAAATATTCAGAAGAATTTCTTTTTGTTAATTGAGGAGTAAAGAATTTTAACACAATGCTTAATGGCGTTAAGTAGTAATCGGACACTGATTTTGCCAAAGACAATTGTTGTTTGTTGATTTGAGAGGTGGTAATAACTTCCTCTATCGGTAAAGTTTTGAAATTCGGTTTGTAATTTCTGTCTTTTGTATCAACTACAATCCCTCTGATATTTTTATGGTTAAACTTTATTTTTACCACTGAGCCCGGAGCGATTTTTTCAGCAGAGTAATAAGTAAAAAAAGCCCTTTTTAGAAAGGGTAGACGAGTTAAAGGAATAACTTGATAATAATATTTTTCTATCACTTCTTTTTCGGTAACTTGATCTTTTGAATGGGATTTATTTAATTCCCCATTCTCCTACCAGGTAACCAACACCCAGAGGACTTTCGTAAGATAACTGGTGAAAACTGTGTTTTGTGTGAGCGATTGCTCCCAAGATCATCAAAATTGCTTGTAATCCGTCTACGCCGGCTTCTTCGCAAAATTCCGGATTTAAAGCTTTTATTTTTAAGACCGCATTGTCTTCAAGTAAATTTATTAACGCCGAATCAAACTTTGCTCCATAAGGAGAAAACCCGGCCGGAGCATCATCAGATAACCTGTTGGAAAGGTGAATGCTAGCTATCAGAGCAATGCTTTTATTGCTTTCTTCCAAAACTGTTCCTAATTGTTTTCCAATTTTAAACTGAAGGTCCCAGTCGGTGGCCGTGTAGGTAAGTAAAATTATTTTTGGCTTGGGGTTTAAGTTTCTTGTTAAGTATATCAGTGGAATCAAACTGCCGTAGTCTAATTTTGTTTCCCTGATGATGTCCATGGGAGAATGTTTTTTTCGGAAATAGCGGAGTATTTTTCTGGACAGCTGGGTATCGTTTCTAAAATTATAACTATAATTATCTCCACCAAAATCAACAAAATCACCTTGAAAAGAACTTTCAAAATTAATTGTAAATTTATCATAGCGCATTGGTCCCCGCGAAGAAATCACCACGATCGTTTCCGGTGGCACTTTTCGCAAACTGCTTGCCAATGCCTTCAAGGCTTGTTCCGTTTTTTGTAAACGCTTCTCTTCCCCGGTTTTAATTTCCGGAGCCAATACTAAAGGATGAGGACAAATACCGGCAAAATTTATCATTTTTTTATTTTTTAATTTAGTGCCCTTGGCAGGAATCGAACCTACGACCTTTCGGACCGCAACCGAACGCTCTATCCACTGAGCTACAAGGGCTGATAAAAGTCCAATTTTTATTTCCAACTCAAGATTAACAGGTAATTGAGTAATAGTCAATTCTAAGTGTGATTATAATTGTTTTAAAAAATAAACCCTCAGTGAAATAATTTCACAGAGGGTTTGGTGGTCTGTTTCTGGCAATCCAAATTAAACGTTCTTTAATTCCTCAATTAAAGCTTCTTTTGACTGTACTCCAACCAACTGTTTGACCGGTTGTCCGCCTTTAAAAATAATTAAAGTTGGAATGGACATTACTCCATATTGTCCGGCGGTATTCGGATTTTCATCTACATTCAACTTGCCAACTTTGGCAAAATCCGCCTCTTGCGCCACATCATCTAAAATTGGCCCCATCATTTGGCAAGGACCGCACCAGGGAGCCCAAAAGTCAACCAAAACCGCTTTGTCAGACTCGTTTAAAACTTCATCTTGGAAGTTATCGTCAGTTAGTGTTACTACTGCCATGTCTCTGTTTATTATTTATTAAACTAAAAATTTGATAAAATTCAAACTTCTATAAAAAAAGTATAACACAAAGTAAAAATAGTACAAGTGCGCTTGTTGTCAATGACCGCTAAGTTGCAAGAACTTGTTTTTTTCCGTCTTTTGGCATACTATTAAATTAACGGAATAGCCATCTGTAATAATTATTTTATCTTTATAATTTTTTATAAAAATATGTCTTCAAGGAAAGCAAGAAAGTTGAAATCGGTTTTTCGTCCTCGTCGCAAAACACGGACGGTAATGGTTGGAGATATTGGCATTGGCGGGGATAATCCAATCAGAGTGCAAACCATGACCAATACCGACACACTGGACATCAAAAATACTGTCGCGCAAATTCTGCGCTGTGTCAAAGAAGGAGCGGAATTGGTTCGTTTAACAACTCAAACTGTCAAACACGCACGGGCTTTAAAAGAAATCAGGGACACCCTTCGACAAAAACATAATTGCCAAGTGCCTTTGGTGGCGGATATCCATTTTACCATTGCTCCAGCTTATGAAGCGATGAAGTGGGCGGATAAATTAAGAATTAATCCCGGTTTGTTTACCACCAAGTTTGCCCAAAAAAAGAATTTTACCGAAAAAGAATACAAAGACGCTTTGATAGATATTGAAGAAACTTTGGTGCCGTTTATTCGGGAGTTGAAAAAACGCAACACACCCGTTAGAATCGGGACTAATCACGGTTCTCTTTCTCCGCGAATATTGGAGAAATATGGAAACACTCCTTTGGGGTTAGTGGAGAGTGTGATGGAATACTTGAGGATTTTTAAAAAACACAATTATGAAAATTTGGTGGTGGCTATTAAATCATCGGATCCGATTGTAATGATTGATGCCAATAAATTATTAGCCGATACTATGGATGAAAATCAAATGGATTACCCGATTCATTTGGGGGTAACGGAAGCGGGAATGGGTGAAGACGGGCGAGCTAAATCAATGATTGGCATCGGCGGAGTCCTTTTGGCCGGAATTGGAGACACGATTCGTGTTTCTTTGACCGAACCGCCGGAAAAAGAGATTCCCGTTTGTTATTCAATTTTGCAAGCCACCCAAAGAAGAATTACCAAGACGGAATTCGTTTCTTGTCCATCTTGCGGGCGAACATTATTTGATATTGAAGAAGTAACCAAAAAAATTAAAGCCAAACTGGGGCATTTTAAGGGATTGAAAATAGCGGTGATGGGTTGTATTGTTAATGGACCGGGAGAGATGGCGGGAGCTGATTTTGGATATGTTGGTGGTGCGCCGGGGAAAATCAGTCTTTATAAAGCCGGAAAATTGGTAAAGAAGAACATTCCGGAAAAAGACGGATTAAAAGAGTTGGTGAAATTGATTGAAAGCGAAGGATATGGAAAATAATTAAAAACCACACATTTATTTAAAAGTATCAGTTATGGGGAAGAAAATCGTGATAAAAATGGGAACGGCATTTTTATTAAAAGCAAATACAGACCAATTAATTAAACAATTGATAAAAATCAAACAGGAGTATGATGCATTAATGGTGGTAACTTCCGGAGCTACCGGTTATGGAAAAAAAATTGTTGAAAAAGAAAAAAGTATAGCCGGAAGATTGGGACAAAAAGAGTTGGCAGCTATTGGGCAAGGAGTGTTGTTTGGAGAATATTATAAATATTTTTCTCGGCAAAATATTGTTACTGCTCAAATTTTGGTCACGAGGAAAGTGCAAGAAAAAGTGTTAAACAACTTATTGAAAAAGGGTGTAGTGCCGATAATCAACGGCAATGATCCGGATTGCACTCAAGATTTAATGTATAACGACAACGATTCTTTGGCCGGAGATGTAGCTATTGCCACTAAGGCAAACCAAGTAATTATTTTAACGGACATTGATGGTGTGTATGATTTTAATCCCTGTCGCAACAAAAACGCCAAAAAATTCAAAGTGTTACACCGGATACCTAAAGCATTACTTGACAATTCCAAAGAAACAGGTTCGTCTGTCGGTACCGGCGGTATGTACACAAAGTTAAAAATGGCGCGAAAATTGTTAAATAAAAATATTGATATTTATATAACATCATCAATGGAAGATGTTGGGGTGTTTTTGGCTAATAATAATCAAGGAAAGGGTACTTTGATTACCGCTCAATAGAGGTAGGAGTTCCGGTGACTTGTTTCGAGTGATTTTTGTAGTATTATAAAAATGTAGGTTTATCAATTAATAAGTATTTATGAGACAATCAAAATTATTTACCAAAACACAAAAAAATGCGCCGGCTGACGAGGTATCCAAAAACGCTCAGCTTTTAATTCGGGCCGGTTATGTTTACAAAGAAATGGCGGGAGTTTATTCTTTTTTACCGTTGGGGTTAAGGGTGATGGAGAAAATTAAAAATATTATCAGAGAAGAATTGGATAAAGTGGGTGCGTTGGAAATAAAAATGACGGCTTTACAGAAAGAAGAAGTGTGGGAAAAAACCAATCGTTGGGACGATGAAGTGGTGGATGATTGGTTTAAAACCAAGTTGAAAAACGGAACCAAGTTAGGCTTGGCTTTTACGCACGAAGAACCCATTGCTCATATTATGAAAAACTATATTTCTTCTTACAAAGATTTGCCGATTTACGCTTACCAGTTTCAAACTAAATTTAGAAATGAATTGCGCGCCAAATCCGGTGTGATGCGAGGGAGGGAATTTGTGATGAAGGATTTATATGATTTTTCTTTGAATCGGGAGGAGCATTTGAAATTTTATGAAAAAATGAAAAAAGTTTATTTGCAAATTTTTGAGCGAGTGGGAATTGGCGAACGAACTTATTTAACTTTGTCTCCCGGAGGAAGTTTTTCCAAATATTCTTATGAATTTCAAACTGTTTCGGACGCGGGAGAAGATATTATTTATATTGACGAAAAAACGGGGGAAAGTGTCAATCGTGATATTGCACAGGGGATTGCCGATGAAAAAAATATGTCCGTAGAGATGAAGGAAATGAAAAAAGTGGAAGCGGTCAGAGAGAGTAATATTGATGCCAGTTGCCAACTGTTTAATTGTGAACCTTGGCAAGTCTTAAAATCTGTTATTTACAAAACGGAAAATGACGGCTTGGTGGGAGTGGTTATTCGTGGTGATTTAGAGGTTAACGAGTTGTTATTGGAAGTGGAGGGTTTAATTGAAGGTAAATTCAGGTTGGCGACAGATGAAGAGTTGAAGGAAGCGGGTTTGGTTAAGGGCTTTATATCACCGGTTGGAAGTCCGAAAAATGTAAACAAGTGGATTGGTGATGAAAGCGTGAAAACGGTGAGAAATTTTAATACCGGCGCCAACGAGTTTCAAAAAGATTATTTAAATGTGAATGTAGAGCGAGATTTTTCAGTTGATCGTTGGGGTAATTTTGCTGTTCCCACCGCAGATTTTAAATCTTTACAAGGAAATAAATTGCGTCTGGAAAAATCAATAGAAGTGGGAGATATTTACACTTTAGCTTATAAGTTTTCTCAACCAGCCAATTTAACCTACAAAAACAAAGATGGACAAGAAGAGTTGGTGTTTATGGGTTCTTACGGTATCGGAGTGCCCAGACTGATGGGAACCATCGTGGAAGTATTGGCTGATGAGAAGGGAATCGTCTGGCCGGAGTCCGTAGCGCCGTTTCGGGTACATTTATTGGTACTGGGAAATGATGATAAAGTGCGAGCGGAAGCGGATAAAATTTACCAACAATTGCAAGACGATGGGGTAGAAGTTTTGTATGACGATCGAGATGTGCAACCGGGACAAAAATTCGCCGACAGTGATTTAATCGGCATTCCGTGGCGAGTGGTGGTTTCCACTCGCTCATTAGAAGCCGGTGGGGTAGAGTTTAAAAAACGAACTGAAAAAGACGGACAAATCATCAAAATTGAAGAATTGATGAAGAGAATGAAGTAAAAATAATTTTTTGAATAATGTACAAAGTCAACTCCTTTTCTTTTGATGGGTGTTAATTATTAAGTGTTGTTGATTTTGAAAAATTGTTGGAATTGTTGAATATTATTGCCGATTTTCAGTTAAAATTTAGTAATAAAAAGGAAGTTATCAGTTAAACATTGACGATTGTTGGAAAATTAAGTATAGTGAGAGGGTGGAAGCGAAAGGAAAGCGCCGGTAAGGCTATCAATTAGAATGGATTCCGGAAAGAGATTGATTGAAAAAATTAGATTGTTGTAGGGCCCGTAGCTCAGGGGTCAGAGCAGTCGGCTCATAACCGATTGGTCGCAGGTTCAAATCCTGCCGGGCCCACAAAGTCAAAGTGCAAATTGACTTTTTTTAAAAAAATGACTACAATATAAAAAGTGGTTTTCTTTGAATTGTAGAAGCCGAGGTAGCTCAGTGGTAGAGCAAAGGACTGAAAATCCTTGTGTCGGGAGTTCAATTCTCCCCCTCGGCACCACTTCACCAAATCAATGTTAAGGCGAGAGTGGCTCAGTGGTAGAGAAGCAAAGCTCATCCGCTTCGCTTCTTGCCAAGGAAAGGCCAACTCAGTAAATTTAAAGTATAAACGAATTTAAAATATCAGCGAGAGTGGCTCAGTGGTAGAGAAGCAAAGCTCATCCGCTTCGCTTCTTGCCAAGGAAAGGCCAACTCAGTAAATTTAAAGCATAAACGAATTTAAAATATCAGCGAGAGTGGCTCAGTGGTAGAGCGTCTCCTTGCCAAGGAGAAGGTCGCGGGTTCAATTCCCGTCTCTCGCTCCAAGCAATTAAAATACTTATCAATGGTTTAATCGGAAAGTGTTTTTATTTAGTAATCTTTTTTAACGAATTAACTTCTTGAAGCGGTCTTTTTATTCAAGTAGTTAAAAAATGTATCTTTGAGGAATAATTAAATAAATATAAAATGCAATCATTTGCCAGTATCCTTCAGAAAAGAGTGCAAAAATCCGGGAAAGGAACGGTTGAATTGGATTTTCACACCATCAAAAAGGCAATGGAATTTGTGGTGGAAGATATTTTTGGGGAAATTGGAAAAAATAATATTCGAATGGAATTTTACAAAGAAGGGGTTGTTTATTTGAAAATTTTTAAATCAATTTGGAAAAGCGAAGTGAATTTAAATAGAGGATTACTTATCAGTAAACTGCAAGAGAAATTGAATACCAAAGAAATCAAGGGTCTTAGAATCTCTCGTTAAAAAGTTACTTTGACTTAATTAACATTTTACCAAAAACTTGCGGGAAAAAATACTTAACATCATTAACTTCTTTGAAAGTCAACCGTCAAATTTTTTCGGTTGGGCTGTTGCTTTTTTTACTTTATTGTCTCTAAATTTATTTTTTCAGTTTATTACTTACGATTTTAAAACGGTTCGCACTGATTATTTTTTGGGAGCATTAATTCAACCATATTATTTTATTCTATATCTGGCTGTGGTTATTTTTTTACATTGTCTAACCGGAGAAAAAATTAAAAGGGTTGCCAATTTTATTCTCTGGGGATTTTGGAGTATTATTTTTTGGCCTATTATTGATAAGATTATACTGGGAGATAAATTTCACCTCAGTTTTTATTTGTATGGCGGATTGTCGGATGTTTGGCACAAATTTTGGACGTTTTTTGGGACGATTAAGCCGATTGGAATTTTATATGGCACCAGAATAGAAACAGTGTTTATTATTTTGTTAACCGGAGGGTATGTTTTTTATAAAACTAAAAAAATTTCCAAAGCTATTTTTGGTGGACTGGGAGTTTACACTATTTTTTTTGTTAGCGTTGCTTTGCCGAGTCTGTTGCTTTTGTTGGTTAAGGGTTTGAGTGGAGGAGATGTGTTTTCCGTTGGAGCGGTTGATGTTGTAAAGTTTTTTAACACTCCTTTGGAATACTTTGGGGTGGCCAGGAAGGGTTTCAGTACTGCCTTTTTTTATAAAATTTCTCTTTTTTACAACTTGATTTTTATTTGTTTATTGTTTGGATTTCAATATTTGTGGGACAAAAAAGTTCTCATGGCTCTTCTAAAAAATATTCGTTTACCGCAAATGTTTTTTAATTGGGGACTGTTATTTAGTGGAATTCTTATAGGACTTTATTATTTTCCGGAAAATTATACAACGGATGTTTTTTCCGGATTGGTTATTGTTAATTTATTCTTAAGTGTTTTGTTGGTTTGGCTTTTTTCGGTGGTGATTAATGATATTGAAGATCGAAAGGTAGATAGATTAAGCAATACTGATAGACCTTTAATCACAAAAGTTGTTAGTCGGAAAGAGTATTTTAATATCGGAATGATATTTCTCTTTTTAAGCTTATTGCTTTCCTTGACGATTAGTGGAAAAACATTCTTGCTCACATTTCTTTACATTTTGGTAACTACAATTTATTCTCGCCATCCCTTTAAATTAAAAAGAATTCCTTTTGTTGCCGGTTTGTTATCCGCTTTTGCTTCTTTGTTGTTTTTTCTACAGGGCTACATTATCGTTTCCGATCAACAAAGCATAAAATATTTTCCCTGGGGTGTAGTGATTTATCTCTTGTTGGTTTACGGCTTAATTTTACCAATTAAAGACTTGAAAGATATTGAAAGTGATCGAAAAAACGATGTTTTGACAGTGGCGAATTTGTTGGGTGAAAAAAAAGCCAGAATATATTTTGGTGGTATTGTTTTTTTATCTTACTGTTTGTCCATCTTTGTTTTTGCCGGTGGAAAAATGATGGTCCCGGCGGTGATTATTGGTGGAATAAGTTATTGGATTATTAATAATGAAAAAAATAAACGCAATAAACTGTTGTACAAATTACTTTTTTTGGCGATAGTGTTTGCTGTTTTGGTGATTTTTGTTTGATATTACTGTTTTTGTGGTAATTTTTTGTTGCTACCGTTACAATGAAATTTATCAACAAGATATTTGGAAAGACAGCGATTAAAAATTTGAGTTTAACTGCTTTTTATGTTGTTATTGTCACAACAAGAAAAATAAAAAATGTTGTTTGGTAATTTTAAATTAAAAATAAAAAAATGAACAATTTTCAAAATAGAAAGGAGGTGAGATGGCAATGAAGGGCTTTTTAGATTTTGTTAGAGAACAAGGAGTAGTTGGTTTGGCGGTCGCTTTCATTTTGGGAGGTGCAATTGTTGATGTAATGAAATCTCTTGTGGGAGATGTTATTAATCCTATACTGGGGCTTGTTCTTGGTAACGCTGAGGGCTTAACGGAAATGTCATTTCAGATCGGTGATGCCGAAGTGATGCTCGGTAGTTTTATTTCCAGCTTATTGGATTTCTTGGTTATTGCTTTCGTGGTTTACTATATTTTCAAAAAATTGGGATTGGATAAGTTGGATAAAAAGAAAGACGAATAGTGATGTTGATTTTGGTAAAGCAGGCTTGGGATTGTTGATATTTTGTTGTTGGAGTTTATGAAAATGCAAAAATAAAAACCGCCTAAAAGGCGGTTTTATTGTTTTTTTGTTAGTTGAATTTTTAAATAATGGATTTTAAGTGAAATTTGCTCCGAAAATTATTTTATGTTACAATGAAAAAAAACAGGGGGGAGTTTCATTCCCAACTAAAAAAGCAAGCACCGGAAGGTGTTTTTTTAACCCTTTGAAGTCTTAGCAGTTTAATATTTGTCAACAAAAACAATCTCAAAAGAAATGTTTTTGACAACAACCGGTTTTTGTTTTTGGGAGGGACGAATTGGTTGTTAAAACAAAAACTTGCGGTTGTTGTTTTGGTTTATTAAACTTGAAACTACAAGGGAGAAAGGGAATTGTTTTAAAAAACACAAAGGTCAGATTGCTAAACCGTTAAAACACAAAAATATGGCTATTAAAAAAATAAAAACTCGTGATGGCATCATTGTGCCATTTCAACCTCAAAGAATTAAAAAAGCGATACAAAAAGCTTGTCAGGCCAGCGGTGAAACAAGGACGGCGTTTATTGGTAAGCTAGTCACAAAAATTACCGGTGAATTGAATGAAATGTTTAATAATCGTCCTCAGCAAAAAATACCATCAGTTGAAGAGATACAAGATGTGGTGGAGAGAAATTTGATGCAGTCCGGACGATACAAAGTGGCTCGCGCTTATATAATTTACCGTGAACGACATCGCCAAGAAAGGGAAAGGCAGAAAAAGGAATTGATTAAACAGTTCGAACAAGATTCTTTGAATGTAATCAAAAGCGACGGCAGTAAAGAAGTTTTTAGTATCACTAAAATTAAAAAAGTTTTTGATCGAGCAGCTGTTGGCTACGAAGATCAGTGTCCTTTCAATGATTTTATTGATGCTTTCAAAAAAAATATAGTTAAAGATATCAAAACGGTCGACATTCATAAATTGATGATAAAAACTTGTATAGATTTAATTTCGGTGGAGAATATTTTTTGGCAAAATATTGCTTCTCGTCTCTTTACGGCCAATCTATACAAACAGGCCTCTCGCAATCGTAATATTTCTATTGCTGATATTTACACTCCAAAAACATATTTAGATTTATTTAAAGAATATGTTAAAAACGGACTGTATTACAAAGACTTTTTTAAATATTATTCTGAAAAAGATATTTTGGAAGCGGGTAAGCATCTCAATATGGACACCGACGATGGTTATGAATACACCACGGTCGTTTCTTTGGATAAGAGGTATTTGCAAAATCCAAATGGAGTGGTGAAGGAGTTGCCACAAGAGCTTTATATGTCCGTTGCTCTGTTTTTGGCTATACCGGAAAAAAAGAAAGATCGTTTGAAGTTTGCCCTTAAGGTTTATCGCGCCACTTCTACTCAGCAAATTTCTTTGCCTACTCCGACTCTGTTAAATTCTCGCACAAATTATCATCAACTTTCCAGTTGTTTTCAATTAAATATTGGGGATGATTTGCGAAATATCTACCACAACATAGAAAATATGGCACAAATCTCTAAGTTTGGCGGTGGTATGGGGGTTTATTTGGGGAACATTCGCTCTCGGGAGTCTATGATTAGAGGAGTTAAGAATGTCTCCGGTGGAGTTATTCCGTGGATTAAAGTAATTAATGATACAGCTACGGCTGTTAATCAACTCGGTTCTCGTCTGGGGGTTATCGCTATGACTTTGGATGTCTGGCATTATGACATTTATGATTTTTTGGATTTGCAAACCGAAACCGGTGATATTCGCGCCAAGGCCTTTGACATTTTTCCGGCCATTTCAATTCCGGATATTTTTATGAGAAGAGTAAAACAAAACAAAGAATGGACATTATTTGATCCGCATGAAATAGAGATGTTGTATGGCAAAAAATTGCAAGATCATTTCGATAAAGATTTTGATAAATTTTATCAAATTTTAGAAAAGGATGATAGATTGGAAGTGCGAAAAACGGTTAATGCCAAAGAATTGTTTAAAAAATTTCTTAAAACAACTGTTGAAACAGGAATGCCTCACGTATTTTTTCGTGATACCGTGAATCGTAATAATGCCAATTCTCACGCCGGTAAAGTTTATTCTTCACAGGCCTGTACGGAGATTTGTCAAAATTCAAAACCGTCTGAGTTTATTGAAGAAGTACAAGAAAATGGTAAAATAGTTTTGCGTTACAAACCGGGAGAGATGGTTGTTTGTAATTTAGCCTCAATCAATATCGCCAAAGTTCATGATGATCAAACGATGGCGAAAATCTTTCCAATCATCGAGAGGATAATAGATAATGTCATTACGTTAACTTCTTATCCGGTTGAAGAAGCGCGACATACGGCTATGCGGTATCGCAGTATGGGGATAGGGTATCTTGGTTTGGCGGAGCATTTGGCTACTAACAAAATAGCTTATGACAGTCCCAAGGCCAGAAATTATGTCAATAAATTATTTGAGAGATTTTCTTATCATACCTATCGCGCTTCTGTTGATTTGGCTAAAGAAAGGGGTACTTACAAGGTTTACCCGGGCAGTAAATATGATCAAGGATTTATACTTGGGCGAAAGAAAGCGTGGTACAAAAAACATACCAAATACGGCAAAGAGTGGGAAAAACTTTTTGCTGATATGAAAAAATATGGAGTTCGTTTTTCTTATCATACTGCTCCGGCGCCGAACACTTCCACTGCCGGATTGGTCGGTACCACCGCTGCCTTATTACCTATCTACAAAAGGTATTTTGTGGAAACGAACCTTTCCGCGCCAACGGTTAGGGTGGCTCCAAAACTGAACAAGGAGAACTATTGGTTTTACAAGGAATATGTATCTATGGATATGAATGACGTAATTGATATGATATCTGTTATTTACAAATGGATGGATCAATCAATTAGCTTTGAATGGATGATTAATCCGGCTAAAACCAGTCCGAAACGACTTTTTGATTATTATTTTCGGGCGTGGAAAAAAGGAATTAAAACAGTTTATTATGTTCGGAGTTTGTCTTCTGAGGTTGATGGCCAAAGTAAAGATATTTGTGAAAGTTGCTCCGGATAAAATTAATTTTTAAAAAATCAAAAAATGACTACTCGTAAAAAAAGAGCTTCTGCTCCTCGCAAAACACAAAGCAAGAAAAATATTATTCAGCGAAATAAAATTTTTAATCCCGGCGGGAATGACGATGTTGCCAAGAGAACAATTATTCATGGAGATACAACGGGATTGTTTCAGTTAAATGATGCCAAGTATTCCTGGGCTACCTCTCTTTATCCGGTGATGATTGGTAATTTTTGGATTCCGGAAAAAGTTTCCGGACTTAAAGACGATGCCAGAATGTTTCACGCTGATCTCTCTCCGGAAGAACAACGTGCTTACAAAGGTATTTTGTCTTTTTTGATATTTTTGGATTCAATTCAAACTGTTAATGTTCCAAATTTTTCCGACTATGTCACTTCGCCGGAAGTAAACTTAATACTTTCAATTCAGGCCTATCAAGAAGCCATTCATTCTCAATCCTATGCCACAATTCTGGAAACTGTGGTGGACAGCAAAGAACGAGAAGAGATTTATTATTTTTGGCGAGATGACAAAATCCTTCTACAACGAAACGAATATATCGGAAAGATTTATCAGGATTTTATTGATAAACCAACCGATGAAAATTTTTTTAGAGGGATAATCGGTAATTATTTATTGGAATCTTTGTATTTCTACAACGGTTTTGCCTTTTTTGACACTTTGGTTGATAAAATGAAAATGCTTGCCACCGGTAGAATGATTTCTTATATTCGTCGTGATGAATTGACGCATGTTACTTTATTCGCCAACTTGATCAAAGAAATAAAAAATGAATTTCCAAAATTATTTGATGAAAAATTAATTAAAGAAATGTTTACTATCGCCGTGGAACAAGACATTGAATGGAGTGTGCATATTTTAGGGAACAAAATTCCCGGTATAAATGAAGAAACGACGGAATCTTACACGAAATGGTTGGCTAATCAAAGATTGGAGTTGTTGGGAATTGCGCCTTTATACCCAGATTTTATTGAAAATCCTTACAAGCATCTTGAGCGTTTACAGGACACCAACAGCGATAAAAGTAATTTTCTTGAAAGTACGGTTATTAATTATACTCAATCAAATAATCTTAATGGCTCTTGGGATTTCTAATTTTTAAGGCATTCGCAAAACAGTGATAGTAACACCGAGGTTCAACCTCGGTGTTGTTTAATTATTTTACGATAAGTCTCGCAACTTTTGCGGGGGGTTCGCTTGCCGGTCGTACGGTCAATTTCCACTAAGCCAAATTTAAAAGTATAGCCACTATCCCATTCATAACTATCACACAAGCTGTAATAAAAATATCCTTGCACATCAACACCTTCAGCTATAGCTTTGCCCATATACTCAACGGACCGCTTCAAAAATTTTTGTCGGTCGGTATCATCAACTCCGAAATTTGTCGGTTTGCCGTTTTCCAAAATCAAAATCGGTTTCCCAAACCTACCAACCTTCAACAACACCTTATACAACCCTCGTGGAAAAGATTTCCAAAGAGTAGGGGAGTGCCAATTATTGGTGCCGTGCCAACCAAATCGTCCTCCGCTTTTTCCAAAGAAAAAAGTGTTGCTGGTATAATAATTTACTCCGATAAAATCACTATACTTCCGCAACCATCGTAAAAAATAAAAATCCTGCCAAAAATATTTTCCCCACAAAACAGTCCTCTGCAATAGAGAATTATCCCGCCCAGCATCATGGTTCCATAAATAAGTGGAGCCGATAGGAGTGTTGGGAAATTTTTTCTTCCACAAAAGATAAGTCCGTCGATGCATCCTGACCAAATTTTGAGATACTCGCCAAAGTCCCCACAAATTATTTTTATAAAAGGGTGGACGAGTGCCGGACAGATAACTGCTCCAAACATAAACCAGCGGTTCATTAAACACCACCACATAATCAATCAAATCACCCAATTCGTCATGCACAAATTTAACAAACCTATCAAATAGCGCCGGACATTTTCGATGGTGCATTCCATATTTTTCCTCAAACCACATCGGCACACTCCAATGCCATAAACCAACCACTACGGAAATATTTCTCCGATGCAAATCCTCAAGTATTTTACGATAATGCTCAATTGCTTTAACATCAAATTTTCCTTCCACCGGCTCTACTCGTGCCCACTCGATAGTAATACGCATACTATTGCAACCAATTTCCTCAACCACAGTATGGTCTTTTTTATAATCCCGCCAATAATTATTAGCCTTTCCAATCTCTGGCACCAACCCTCGTTCCGCCCATCGTTCCCAATTACTATCAGCACCGGACCCCTCCGTTTGCTGACCAATATTCACCACTCCCCAAAGAAATTTTTTATCATTAAACATAAAAACTTCAAATTACTGCAGTTTGTTGAGGGTTTTAGTTATTTCTCCCATCACCTAAACTATTTTTTTAAAAACGACCCTCAATAGTAAAAATTAAAATCGCCAATACCCATAAGGAATTAACGATAACCCAAAATTCAGAGACTTTAAGAATTTGAAATCCACTTTCCCCAAAACCAAAAAACAAAAGAATAATGCTTACTGTTACGGAAGTCCAACCAAGAATATTTAATAACTTTTTGAGAATTGTTTTTCGCATTTTTTTGCAATTACTTCCAAGATGATTTAATGTCCTTCGGGTATTTAATTTTATCATCAAATACATATCAAAACCAATAAAGAGGTAGTAAGTAAAGTTATTCGAATAATTCAAAGAGCAAAATCTTTGGCTCGGAATTAATATAATTATTTTTCACTAATCAGCCAAACACCCCCTCGATTCTTTTTTCCGTGGTATTTCATTGCTTCAATCAACTTGCTTAATTTAACTTTTATTTTAAATTTTGTTGGATCAATTAAAAAAACATCTTCGTTTGTAATTTCTTGAACCAAAGAAACATGCCCCCAGTCTCCTTTCCCGTGTAGTTTTTTGTTATTAAAGCAGACAATGATGTCATTATTTTTTCTGATATTGGAAATAATGAATTTTTTGATATTGCCAATTTTTTCCGGTGGGAAATATCTTTCTTTAAGGGGGATATTGTTTTTTTGGAAATAATGATTAATTGAGTATTGTTTTTTGCTGACCTGTGTACCGTATCCCGCTCCCGGTTTTTTGCCGGTTCTGACTTTTTTAAAGAGAGAAGTTTTTTCTCTGGGCACAATCAATCCCAAAAAATAACCTATTTCATCCTGTGAACCGCAATTTATTCCTCTTCTGTTCAAAATCATAGCAATAGACGCCGGAACGCAACAATACGGTTTTTGTTTTATTGGTTTGTAAGGAGGGTTTTGTTTCATGTCAAATTTTAGTTGTTAATAGTCTTAGTGTCAGATTAAATTTTCTTCAATTTCTCCCTTAATCTTGTGACCGATTTTTAAGCAATTCGGTTTTGTATTCAAAATATATTCCGGAATACTTTTCGTTGCTACGGTAATTAAATTAAATTTACATCCCATTCATCATTTATTGCAACACTTTATCTCTCTTAAAAATCAGTAGAATTATAATTCCGGAAGTTAAAGTTGTCGCTCCCATTACTGCTAATGCTTGTTCTAAAGTATAAACATCAGCAATCCAACCGAATAGGGGAATAATGGAAGCGTACAACAATCTGCCAATAAAACTTTCAACTGACAAAACGGTTGCTCTCATGCTGGAATCTGTTAATTGATTTATGTAGTCAGTTACAACCGTATTTTTAAATCCTCTTACAAATTGCTGAATAAAACAAAATGAAAAACTAAACAAAAAGATAAAATTGCTCATTAAAAAATAACTCCCGGCCACTAAAAAGATTAGCATTGCCAAAGAATATTTTTGGCCAAGCATTTTTTCAATTTTATGAGCGTATTTTGACGCAAAAGCGCTTACAACCTGAAAACTTGCAAAGACAATCCCAAAATAAGCAAAATCTAATCCGGAAAGTTTAAAATATGGTTGATATAACCATAAAGCTGATTGGTTGAAGGCGTAGATAATTCCTGAATAAATAATAATCCATCGTAATTTCTTATTTCTGAGAAGAGTGGTTTTAATAATCTTTAATAATCCCTCCGTGTATCCTTTTTTAAAAATAGGTTTATGCCTTGCAGGTTCTTGCGTTAAAAAAGCTAATGGAATCATTAGGGCGAAAAAAGGTATTGAGGCATAAAGTGTGTATCTTAAATCAATTTTTGCTATAAAACCACCGAGAATATTTGATAATGCCAAAAAAACCATTCCATAAGACAGAATATTTCCCCATATTTTTTTGTATTCTTTTTCTTTCCCAATATTTTGCAGAGTATCGTAAACAAGCGCCGATACCGTTCCGGAAGTGAAAGAAGAACTTAAAGCGAAAAATATTTCCGCAATAAGAAAGTGATAGAAATTATACCCCAAGCTATAAGTAGTAATAGCAATAAATCCCATCGTGCTTGCAAAAACGAGAGTCCTTTTTCTTCCGTAAATATCCGCAAAATAACCGGAAGGTATTTCCAGTGCAACTGTGATGATTGCAAAAATTGATTGCAAAACCATCACTTCGGTCAAACTCAGTCCATTATGTTGCCAAAATAAAACGATAACAGGTATTGAAAAAAACATACTGGCAAAAATTTCGTATAAATAAATTTTCCAAAGATTATAATGCAGTTTTTTCTCGTTGGATTTCATATTATTTACAAATAATTTCCATTTATTAACAAGATTCAAAAAATAAAAATCTTTTTGGTTTTAGACTTCAAAATATTTAAATTTGCCAAATTATAAAAAGGTTAAAAACAAAAAATCAACCAACCGGGACTTTTAACTAAAACACACCCTCAACAACCCAACACATCAATAAAAAACCTTTCCATCACTATCAAAACCATATCACACAACCTATCCGAAATCAATGAAATCGAAACATTGTCTTTATATTTCTCAATATTGACCGGTGTTGTCAAAGTCATTAAAAATTACCAAAAATCATTGCCAATCTAACAATAAATGGTATGATGAAAATGCAGAAAGAATTATCAATGATAAATGATAAATTATCACCAGTGAGTTATTAATTACAGGGAAAATGAAAGAGGGGAATTAAAGGGGTGAATTTCATTTTTCAAAACTCCTTATTATATTATGTCTAAATCCTTATCTTCTATTATTTTACCAAGTTTTAGTAATTTATTTACTGATTCAGGTATATTTTTGATTTTTGGTTCAAAGTCTTCTAAGTCTTCAATTTTAACCCATTTATATTCAGAATATTCATCGTTTAATTTCACTTCACCTTCCAAATGCTTAGCAAAATAATGAGGCAGTATCATATGAGAACCATCTTTTTTCTTAAAAGTAAGGTTGTTAGAGAATTCATGATAAAGTTGAATTTTAAAATCCTCACCTACTTCCTCATTTTTTTCTCTTTGCATCGCTGAAACAATATCTTCGTCAGAAGTTTCCATTTTGCCACCAATAAAAGAGTACACTCCATCGTAATCATTTTCTCCTTTTCTTCTGCATAACAAAACCTTTTTTAAATCTGATGAAAAGACTACTATTTTTTGACAATACTGAAAATTGTATTTTTCTTTATTTTCCATATTTTTATTATATTTTTATTTAATTTAGTTGGCTGATAATTTCTTGAATTATCTCTATAAATTGTTATTCCTTTTAACGGCAATTTAATAGAAGTTTTGATTATTTCTTTAATTTGCCTAACTGTTGCATTTTCGTGTATGTTTATAGTTTTTGATATTGATTCATCAACAAATTTTTGTATTGAAGCAGTCATTAGTAACTGATTTTCAGGAGAAATGTCTAACATTTCTTCAAAATACGGCTCAATGGACTGCGAAGCACCGATTAACAAACTTGATCTTCCTGTTGGCGGTAGTGTTATTGTAGCACAATTTCTAATGCCGTTTATCTTGATTTCTTTTTCCAGTTCTAACCATTGTTCATTTGTAACTAATTTAGTTGGTTTTTTAGAGTAATCATTGATAATATTCTCCTCGGATACATATTTTGATTCATTGAATTTCCCAAAAGATCCTCGATCTTTTGCTAATTTAACTGAAGCTTTTTTTGAAATATAGTTTATAAAACTAAATAAATCCTCAGCAACACTTCTAGCTTGTTCGCTATTGTAATCTAATTTTAACTTTTTTAATAAATCTGCAAATCCGCAAACTCCAAGCCCAATTTTTCTTTTATCTTTCGTGATATTTTTACTCACTTCATTTGAATATCTGGAAATATTGTACTCAACTATATCGTCTAAAAATCTTACTGCAAGAAAAATTGTTTTTTCTAATTTCTCATAATCAATTTCATTACTTTTTACAAATTCACCTAAATTTATGTAAGAAAATTGGCATGTCTCTCCTGAAGAGAGTCCTACTTCACCACATGGGGCTAACGATTCATATTCTCCAGCACTAGGAACCTGATTGTCATTATTGAGGCGATCAATAAAAACTAATCCTGGATCACCGGTTTTATAAATAGATTCTGCAATAACATCCAAAATTTTTTCTGTATCAATTCTTTGGCCATTTTTTAAGATTATAAAACCTTTCTTTGAAATTTCTCCTAAAATAGCGTTAGGAATGTTAACTGAAAAATTAAAAACCCATTGTTTATTTTCATCTTCAGTTTTTAATTTTATAAACCCAATAATTTTTGGATGATCAATTGATAATGTGCCCATATTACCAACTGGTCTTAGTTGTTTTTCATTATTCTGACCATCTATTCCAATTTGGTTTAGATATTCTATCAAAGGAATTGGATCTTCCATGTTGTCAAAATGAAATCCTGTGCCCATACCGCTAAAATGAAAATTATCAACTGATTTTTTAATTTCACTCAAGTCTTTATGTAAATTAATTGGGGGAACAGCACATGCAGACAAAGGTGCATTTTTAAACCTTCCTGCATTCATTAATATTGTTGTGCTTGGAATAAGTTTTTGATTTTCCAGTAAATACAGCATCTGTTTTCTGAATTGTGATATTGTTTCTCTATCAGAAAATTGTCTTTCTATTTCTGTAATCACCGATAAAACTCTATTAAAAACATCACGAATTGATTCATTTTTTTTACTAATTCCAAAATTATGTATTTCCTTTTGGTCAAGAAACCTTTTCATTTCCGGCAAGGCTTCAGATGTGTCATGATTTATTTTTTTCATATTGGTATTGTAATTAAATGTGAAATGCGTTTTCGTAGCCATAGTGAAGAAAACCCCTTATTTTCCCTCTTTTAAATTAAAAAAATCAAAAATTCCTTTTTTTAAAGCCCAACAACAAAAATCTTTAAATTTAAATTTTTTCAAAAATATATCGCTTAATGGGCTGCGGTATATCCGAAGTTTTACGAAGACAAATAAATTTGTCGAAGTAAAGTTTCAGATATACCGAGTTATACGAAGTCGCGAAATGACAAGCATAACGAGGCGAAGCCGCAACCCATTATGCAAAATCGCGGAGCGATTTTGCATAACTCACTTTTATCCGAAGTATATTTCGTAATAAAAATAATATATTAACAAAATGCGAAACCTTTTTTTCCACTATCAATTACCACCAAAACCATACCACACAACCTATCCGAAATCAATGAAATCGAAATATTGTCTTTATATTTCTCAATATTGACCGGTGTTGTCAAAGTCATTAAAAATTATCAAAAATCATTGCCAATCTAACAATAAATGGTATGATGAAAATGCAGAAAGAATTATCAATGATAAATGATAAATTATCACCAGTGAGTTATTAATTACAAGGAGAATGGCAAACAACACCAAACAATTTAATATTCCGGAGAAAATTTTAACGGTTTTGCGAGAATTGGAGCAGGCCGGTTTTGAGGCGTTTTTGGTTGGTGGTTGCGTACGAGATTTGATAATGGGACGAGAGCCGAAAGATTGGGACATCACCACCAATGCCAAGCCGAAAGAGATTTTGGAAGTTTTTCCCGATGGAAAATATGAAAATCAATTTGGAACGGTAATTCTGCCGGAGAAATATATTGCCCCTACGAATTCACAAATTAATTACAAATCTACAAATGCCAAAGATGAGGAGCAGACAAAAAGGTTAAAGTCGTTACCTGAAACTGTAAAAATTAACCCAAAAGAAAAAGAAGAGGAAGGTAATATCGGCAATGTGGAAATAACCACATATCGTATTGAATCAACTTATTCAGATCGGCGACGACCGGATGAAGTGAAATTCGCCGAAACTTTGGAGGAGGATTTAAGTAGGAGAGATTTTACTTGTAATGCTATAGCGTTATCCCCGCAAATCTACAAATCAACTACAAATTTACAAATAGTTGAAAAGGGTGGGTGTAAAATAATTGATATATTTAATGGAATTCAGGATATTGAAAACCAAGTAATTCGTGCGGTGGGGGAGGCAGATGAGCGATTTAATGAAGACGCTTTGCGAATGATGCGCGCCGTTCGTTTCGCTTCACAGTTGAGCGAGGGAGACGATTTGGAGTTTTTAAAGCAAAGAAAAGGGGAAGGGCGTCAAAATCAAGAAACTGAATATCAAATACTGGCACACAAAAAAGAATATGGAGGAGACGAGGAGGAGAAAAATGCCGGTTCTCGTTGGTGGATTGGCGAGCGTACTTTTGAAGCCATCAAGAAAAATACTCACTTATTAAAACATATTTCGCCGGAACGCATTAGCGATGAGTTTCAAAAAATCATTCTGTCCAATCGTCCCGCCTGGGGGGTGGAACTTTTGGTGGAAACGGGATTGATGCAATATATTATCCCGGAAGTTCTGGATACCATCGGCGTTCGTCAAAATCGCCATCACTACTATGGACCGTTTAACACCGTTTACAAGCATATGTTGGCGGCATTGAAAACTTGCCCGTCGGAAAAACTGGAAGTTCGCCTGGCGGCCTTTTTTCACGACATTGGCAAGCCGAAGGCCAAACGAGGACACGGCTATAATTCAACTTTTTACGGACACGAGTATATCGGCGCCAAAATGACTAAACAAATTATGGAACGACTAAAATTTCCCCGTCAAGTAATAGACAAAACGGTTTTGTTGGTAAAAAATCATATGTTTTATTACAATGTTGACGAAGTGGGTGAGAAGGGCGTGCGAAAAGTAATTCGCAAAGTTGGTTTGGAGAATATTAATGATTTGATTGATGTGCGGATCGGTGACCGCTTGGGAAGTGGGGTGGCCAAAGCCGTTCCTTACAAACTTCGCCATTTTAAGTATATGGTGGAAAAAGTTTCCAAAGACCCAATTTCCGTTAAAGATCTAAAAATAAACGGAGATATTTTGATTTCCGACTATAATTTTAAGCCCGGACCGCAAATGGGCGCGATTTTGGAAATACTCCTGGCGGAAGTTTTGGACGATCCGCAAAAAAATACTCTTGAATATCTTTCCCAAAGAGCACTGGAACTTCAAAAGGAAGATCTTCAACAACTTCGCCAAATCGCTAAAGATAAAATTAAAGAAGAAAAAGAAAAAGAAGAACAACAGACCAAAGGAAAATACTGGGTGAAATAGTCGCCCTGTCTGAAAGTAGTCTTTTAAATTAAAAATCCCTGCCGACAGAGGTAGGGATTTTTTGTTAAACTTTGAAAAATAGAAGTTAATCAAAATAGACCCCTCACACCTTGTTATAAATTAAAAAGAAGCGTGAGCAAAGCCTGATTTTTAGCGAATGAGTACAATAGGCTACCGAGAAATGGGAATAATTACACCAAAATGGGTTTTTCCAAAAAATATTCCAAAATGAAATTGGTAATTCCAAAATGGAAGATACCGAGTATAGAAAAAATTATAAAAGGGAATAAGTAGTTAAACTAAAGACCCCCTTGTCAAAACCTGCGTCACAAAAATAAACTTATCTCAAAATTTCATTAATAACATCCAAATCTTTACAACCATATTTCATACTGGCGGAATAAAACCGCTTGCGTGGACCATGACAACCACCGTTATCTTTTGGAAGAGGGGCGGTCAAAGGCAATAAAAAACCAACATCTTGAGCGGTAAATTTACGATGCAGTCTTTGTAATGTTCTGTGACGCAGAGATTCGCTCATCAAAGCAAAAGTGCTCATATCATCACCTTTTTTTCCGCTCCAATCAAAATGCACAAAAACATTATTTGCTTTATTTTTCCATCGTTCATTCC
>Ga0256914_1000448_pt1 | contig 40870 bp, 28 predicted proteins | sample HulkmetaG_FD_191571 | JGI IMG/M metagenome (GOLD analysis project Ga0256914, IMG submission 191571) | Hydrothermal chimney microbial communities from Main Endeavour vent field at the Juan de Fuca Ridge, Pacific Ocean - Hulk | ecosystem: Environmental > Aquatic > Marine > Hydrothermal vents ... | reverse complement strand
GTGGCAGCAACATGGAAAGCGCCACAAAACAACACTTCGAACTGCCACCCACTCCCCTGACGTCGGGGAATCCTGTTCTTCGAACAGTCTTCCCCGCCGGCAGGGGCTAACAATGAAATCGGGAGTGGCTCCAACATCGAAAGCGCCACAAAGCGACCCTGCGAAGACCCATGCTTCCCCCTGACGTCGGGCATGTTGCAGCTCTTCGAGCTGCACATCCCCGTCGGCAGGGGCTGACGACGAAATCGAGGCAGGGGCTGACGACGAAATCGAGCAGGGCGTGACGAGGAACTAGAAACCCGAGACGTCCAGGCCCGCTTCAGGGGATCTCGGTGAAATCCAGGTAGGGATGGAGGCACTCGGGAATCGGGACGGACCCGTTCTCCCTCTGGAGGTTCTCCAGAAGGGGGATCAGGATCCGGGGGCTGGCCACGACGGTGTTGTTCAGGGTGTGGCAGAACCGGACCTTGCCGTCCTTGTCCCGGTAACGCAGGTTCAGCCTCCTGGCCTGGAATTCGTGGAACCGGGAGGCCGAATGGGTCTCTCCGTAATTCCCGCGGGAGGGCATCCAGGTCTCCAGGTCGTATTTGCGGACCTGGCCCATGCCCAGCTCCCCGGAACAGACGTCGACCACCCGGTAGGGCAGGCCCAGGGCCCGGAGCACCTCCTCGGCGTTCTTCAGGATCTCCTGCTGGTGGGCCTTGGAGCGCTCCTCGTCGGCCACGTCCACGATCACCTGCTCCACCTTCTGGAACTGGTGCACCCTGTAGAGGCCGCGGGTATCCTTCCCGTAGGTCCCCGCCTCCCGGCGGAAGCAGTAGCTCCGGGCCACGAGCCGGACGGGAAGGTCTTCCTCGGAGAGGATCTCCCCCCCGTGGTATGCCGTAAGGGGCACCTCGGCGGTCCCCACCAGGGAGAGGCCGTCCCGCTCCACCCGGTAGGCCTGCTCCTCCCCTCCGGGATAGTAACCTGTTCCCCGCATTGCCTCGTCCCTCACCAGGAGGGGCACGACCAGGGGCGTGAAGCCCTTCTTCACCATGTGGTCCAGGGCGAAGCGGAGGATCGCCTCCTCCAGGAGAACGGCCTTCCCCTTGAGGAAATAGTTCCTCGAGCCGGCGATCTTGCCGGCCCTCTGGAAATCCATGAGGCCGTGGAGTTCCCCGAGCTCCACGTGGTCCTTGGGGGTGAAGGAGAAGGAAGGCGGCTCTCCCCAGCGCCGGATCTCCCTGTTGTCCTCCTCGTCCTCCCCCTCGGGGACTTCCGGATCGGGAGGATTGGGAACGAGGAGCATGAGGGACTCCAGCTCCTCCTCCAGGGATTTCCTCCTGGCCTCCAGGTCCTTGATGCGGCCCTTGAGCTCCTTCTGCTTCTCCAGGAGGGCAGCCCTTTCCTCGGGGGAGGCCTTCCCCATGGCCTTTCCGGCCCGCTTCTGCTCGGCCCGCAGTCCCTCCAGCTCGGGAAGGATCGAACGGATCTCCCTGTCCAGGGCGACGATCCTGTCGATCTCCTCGTCCCTGGGGAACCGCTTCCTGCGGGCCCCCTCCTTGATCCTTTCCGGATCCTCCCTGAAAAGGCGGATGTCCAGCACGTCCCCTCCCTCTACTTCCAGTCCGAGACCACTTTGCCGAAGTACTTGTTCCGCGGCTCGACAAGGCGGACCTCGACGGGGCCCTTGTAGGGATTGCGGACGTTCAGGTCCATCGGGGAGAACACGACGTCCCGGATCCCGAAGTTCCGGATCTGGGCTCTCTTGGCGGCCAGGTACCGGTTGAGCTCGGCCGCCCCCTTGGCCACCTTCATCCGCCCCACCTTCTTGCCGTTCCCCTTGCCGCCCCTCCGGACGAAGACGAAGGGCTGGGGCGTCCCCTCCCAGATGTCCAGGTAGACCTCGCCGCCGGCGCCGAAGATCTTGACCGACATTCCGTCCACCCTGAGATTCCTGCCCGCCGCGGAATACGTGAAATCCAGCTTGTAGGGAGCCCCGCACTTGACGATCGTCTCCTTGCCGGGTTTCACCTCGTAGACGGGAGCCTTCCCCGAGGAGATGCTCACCACCTTCGCCTGGGAGCCCCTGCCCTTGAGGATGAGCCCGCCGATCACCCGGTAACGGCCCGCCGGGACCTCCACGCCCTTGGGATTGGCGGCGAGGTCGAAATAAGCCCCCGAGAAGACCGTCACCTCACCCAGGATGAAGTGGACCGGCTTGGCCGACTTGGGCCCCTTGAACTGGAGCTTGAGCCTTCCCAGGGGGGTGGTGGACATATCCAGTTTCCGGAACTTGGCGGTCATCCCGGAGAACTTGAACTTGTAATATCCGTCGGCGAGGAGGATGAAGTCCGAGAAGGGAACGACATCCTTGGAGCCTGGAAGGACCATGGAGTCGGTGATCAGCACCGAGTAAGGCTTGTGGTGGGGAAGGGAGAAGCCCACAGGGGCGTCGCCGAAGGCCCCCGAGGCGTTCTCGTCGATGAAGAGGAGCTTCTGGCCCTGGATGTTCACCTCCAGGCAGGTGGCGCCCCGGTAGTTCAAGGAGGCCTGGGGGTGCCTCCCCGCCGAAGGGGCCAGATTCACGGGCACACCCGAGAGGTTCTCCTGGCTCCCTCCCACCCAGAAGAAGAGGGCGCCCTTGGTCTTCTCGCCCCCGATCGTCCTGGGGAAGATGCAGAGCCTGGGCTTCCCCCCCACCTTCACCCGCACGTCGGGCTTGCCGTCCACGTTGGAGTCCAGCCAGTATTCGCTGGGCTTGAGACGCATGATCCTGAGTTCGGGCTCGAAGCCGTAGAACTTGCCGATCCCCTGGTCCGTGCCGGGCTTGTAGATCCCCCGGATGAAGACGTATCGCCAGAGGATGGGACTCGCCGCCGTCACGGAGCTCACGCCCCGGTCGAACCGGGTCCAGGCCTTGAACTTCCCCTTCACCCTCACCCACCTGGAACCGGGGGCGTAGCGAAGCTCCGGCCCGGCCGTCTTCCCGGCCCCCGGCCGCGCCCCCGCCTGCTCCAGGCTCTTCCCCTGCTCCTTCAGGCGCTTCAAGCCCCGGTAGGTGCCCCAGGCGTTGGCCCAGTTCGCATCGATCTTGAAGTCCCAGGCCTGGCGGCACTTCACGAACTTGTCGAGGATCTGGAAGATCTTCTCGTTGCTCTTCCCCTTGGGATTCCTGCTCTCCAGGAACCAGAGATCCGAATAACACTGGGAGGCCATGAGGAGTTCGCCCAGGTCCTCGTACTCCTTGGCAAGCTGGGTCAGGGCCGTATAGGCCTCGGCCCAGGCGTCGGCCTTCCCGTTCTGGAAGGCCCGGATCCTTCCCAGGGCGGCGTTGAACTTCTGGTTGAGTTCGTGGAGCCGGGCCACGGCATCGGGGCCGCCCTTGGTGTAGAAGGCCTCCATGTGCTCCAGCAAGGAAGTCTTCATGGCCGTCTTGAAGACCTCCTTCATCAGGTCGAACCTGTCCCGGGTGACCTTGTCGTCCGGGTTGGCCGCCAGGGTCTCCAGCATCTGCCTGGCGTAGTTCAAGGCCCGCCCGGGCTGCTTGGAGATGATTCTGGCCATGGCGGCCCGGTCTCCCAGGGAGGCGGCCTCGTCGAAGGCCTTTCGGAAGCCCTGGGCCCTCGAAGGGGCCGCCGGAAGAAGAAAGAGCACGAGAAACAGAAGGAAGCCGAGCCTGGACATAGAACACCTTCCTCGAAACCAGGGGAAACTCCCCTGGACTTTAGCCCTCCCGGGTCTACCTGGCAACGGAAAGGCCCTTCAGCGGCGCCCCTTGAGCTTGGTGCTCATCTCCTGGAGGAAGCGCCTCTCCTTCTCGGAAAGGGAGTGAAGTCCCTCCCGTTTCACCTTGTCCAGGAGTTCGTCCATCCTCCGGCGGTCCTCCTCGAGGCGGCGGGCCCTCTCGAGGGCGATCTTCCTGGCCCAGGACTCGCCCAGGCGGCGGAAGAGGCCCTCGTAGCGCCAGAAGGCGATCCCCATGAGGGCCCCCCCCAGGTGGGCCGCGTCGGCCACCTGGGACCCTCCGCCGAAACGAATCTCCACCAGCATGTTGTAGACGGCGTAGAGCACCCAGAAGGCCCCGAAGATCCAGGCCCGGACGGGGATGAAGAGGACCAGGATCTCCGCCATGGGCTGGACCAGGCAGAAGTAGAGGAGGACGCCCGAGACGGCCCCAGAGGCGCCGATGCAAACGCCTCCGCCCCCGCGGACCAGGCTGTAGGCCAGGTAGAAGACCCCGCCGGCCACACCCGACCCCAGGTAGAGGCGGAGAAACCGCTTGGGGCCGAGCCACCCCTCCACGGTGGTCCCGAAGAAGTACAGGACCAGCATGTTCAGGAGGAGGTGGAAGAGATTGAGGGGGTCGTGGAAGAACTGGTAGGAGAAGACCTGGAGGGGAAAGAGCCAGGGCGTGGCCGTGTTGAGCCCGCCGAACTCCAGGATGGTCTGGGGGAAGAGGAAGATCAGGGCCTGGCCCGCCAGGTTGGCCAGGAGGATCCACTTGACCACGGGAGTCAACCCGGGAAGGAACCTCTGGAAGGAGCCCCCTCCGAACCCTTCCGGCCCCCGGCGCATGTAGTCTCTCTCGATCATGGTCATCCATCCTACTCCCCGGCCTTTCCCCCCAGAAGCTTGAACCCCTGCCGGCTTGTGCAAGAATCCCCGGCGCCCCCCGGACCCAGAGGAAGGGAGACCTCTCTTGACGGCGAAGATCCTGGACGGAAAGGCCCTGGCGGCGAAGCTCGCCCGAACCCTCCTGGAATGGCGGGAGGGCCCCCTGGCGGGGGAACCGGTCCGCCTGGTCTCCCTCTCCCTCGGCGACACTCCCGCCACGAGCCTCTTCCTCCGAAACCAGGCCAGGACCGCCGCCCGGGTGGGAATCGACTTCGAATCCCGAAACCTTCCCGTGGAGACCTCCGAGGAAGAACTGGTCCGGACCATCCTGGCCCTCAACCAGGAGCCCTCCGTGACGGGCATCCTGGTCCAGCGCCCCCTTCCAGCCCACATCGACGCCAGGCGCATCCAGTCCAAGGTCCACCCCGACAAGGACGTGGAGGGCATGAACCCGGCCAACATCGGGACCATCCTCTACCGCCGGCCCATGCTCTGTCCCTGCACCGCCCTGGCGGCCTTCCGGATCCTCCTTTCCACGGGCATGGATCCCAAGGGGGCCGAGGCCGTCGTGGTGGGCCACTCGGAGATCGTGGGAAAACCCGTGGCCATCCTCCTCATGAACCGCCTTGCCACCACCACGGTATGCCACGTGGGGACCCGGGACCTGGCCCGCCATACCAGGGAGGCGGAAATCCTCGTCGTGGCCGTAGGCAAGGCCGGGCTGGTCAAAGGCGACATGATCCGCCCTGGAGCCACGGTGATCGACATCGGGATCAACCGCGTCCGGGGTGAGGACGGAAAGTGGAAGACCGTGGGCGACGTGGACTTCCCCTCCGCCCTCGAACGGGCGGGAGCGGTCACCCCCGTTCCCGGCGGAGTGGGTCCAGTGACGGTCATGGTGCTCATGGAGAACACCCTCAGGGCCGCCGCACACGCCCGGGGGTTCACCCTGCCGGAGATCGACCTTTGAACCTCCCCGGGGAACCCTCCAGGGAAGACCCCTGGTACCTGGAAGGCCTTCGCTTCGAATGCCGCCGTTGCCACGCCTGTTGCAAGGCCCGGGGGGAATACGTCTTCGTCTACATCGAGGACCAGGAGGTGGAGCCCATCGCCCGGGCCCTCGGACTCTCCCCCAGGGCTTTCCTGAAGCGTTTCTGCACCCGCCACGAGGGAGAGAGGGTCCTTCGTTTCGAAGAGGAACTCTGCCCTCTCCACGACGGCCGGGGTTGCCGGGTCCACCCGGTCCGGCCCGTCCAATGCCGGACCTGGCCCTTCTGGCCCGAGAACCTCCAGAGCCGGGAGGCCTGGGAAGAGAAGGTCGGATCCTTCTGTCCGGGTGCCGGCCGGGGCAGGCTCTGGTCCTTCGCCGAGATCGTCGCCCTGGCCCGGGAGATGGCGGAGAACTCCGGGGAGACCTGGAATCCCTGACCGCCCCGGAACCCCTTTCGTCCTTGATACCTTCTCGTTACACCTCCCCCCTCCCCGGCCCGGAGGCCGGAAAGGAGACTACCTTCTCTCCCAGGAAAGGATCCTGTTCCTTCTTCAAGTTTCGAGGATCGGGCTTTGATCGGAATCGAGTCCAGTAGCGGGACGAAAGGGGGCGACCCCCATGGGCCACCTCCCCCCCGGGAAAGGTCGGCGGCCGGGGGGAACCTGCTCTCCTTCCTTCTCTTCTCCCTGGCGGCCCTCCTCCTGGTCTACCTCTACGTCGCCTCCGAGAGGTGCGTATACTTCTGGGATTTCAGCTGTTTCTGGGACAACGCATCCAAGCTTGCCGCCGCTTTCCGCCGGTCCTTCCCGGCCGGGATGGACCTCCTTCTCTACACGATCCGCGTCCAGGACTACAACTTCATCCTCACCCTTCCCTCCTCCCTGGTCTTCCTCCTTTTGGGAGAATCCCGGCCGGTCTTCATCCTGAGCCTCACCCTTCTCTACGCAATCCCCGCAGCCTGGCTCCTCCACCGCCTCCTGGCCCGGTTCACCCGGGAGCTGGAGGGGAGGATCCCCTTCCCTGGTTTCCTCGTCACAGCGGTCCTCCTCCTTCTCTTCCCCATGTTCTGGGCGCCCATCCTCAGGGGATATCCCGGCATCGGCGGGCTGGTCCTGGCCCTCCTCGTCCTGGGCGTCTACTTCAGGAGTCCCGACACCAGGATCCCCCTCCTCTCGGCCCTCGCCATGGGAGTCCTCCTGGGGGTTCTCCAGCTCTCCCGGAGGTTCTTCTCCTTCTGGATCGTCTCCTTCTTCCTCCTGGCAGCCCTGGATGCGGGCCGAAGCTTCCTGAAGACCCGGCCCAGGACGCCCCGTACCTTCCTGGCCACCTTCGGCCCCCTATTCGTTGCGGGCCTGGCAGCCTCCGCCGTGGTCCTGGGCCTGGCCTGGGACTTCGTCCACCGCGCCGCCACGACGGACTACGGCGAAATCTACTCGGCCTACAAGAAGGCCGGAAGCCTGGGAGACGTCCTGGCGGAAATGATCCCGCCCTGGTTCGGCCTCCTGGGCGCCGCCCTCTTCCTCCTTTCCGCCTCCATCCTGGCCTTCTCGCGGAAATACCGCCGTATCGTCCTCTTCCTGACCTGCCAGGGTATTCTGACGGCCCTTCTCCATGAATCGGTCCAAGGGATGCGCTGGTCCCACCTCTACCTGGTCCTGCCCACCTTCCTCGTTCCGACGGGGCTCCTCCTCTTCGAGGTCCTGTCCCGCCTGCCCTCCCCCAAGGCATCCCGGGCCTTCCTGGGTGTCCTGTTTCTCCTTGGAGCCCTCACCACGGGGACCTACTTCGTCCCGGCCCTCCGGCCCCTCCACCACATCCTCTCCCCCCTCGTTCCCTCCGACCCGGCCTATCCCCTCCAACGGAAGGACGCGGAAGAGCTGGGCCGGCTGGTCTCCTTTCTCCAGGAGAAACTCTCCAAGGCTCCTCCCTCGGCGAAGATCTACATTCTCTCCTCCTCCGAGCGATTCAACGAGGACACCTTGAGGGAGGCAGGGCGGTCCCTGGGAATCTCCTTCGATTACAAGGACCGCATCCTGGACCTGGCCGACGTGGACAGGCGGGACGTCTTTCCCGACAACCTGCTGGAGGCGGAGTTCGTCATCCTGGCCTATCCCTTCCAGGGCAGCCTCTCCCCGGGGGAACAGACCGTCCTCCTGGCGCCGGCCTTCTGTTTCCTCTATGGCATCGGAATCGCCCAGGCCTACCGCCCCTACCCGGAGATCTTCCGCCTGGAAAGGGGCCTGAAGGTCGCCGTCTTCCGGAGGCAAAGGCCGGTGAAGCCCGCCGAGATCCTGGTCCTCTCCCAGATCCTGAAGATCTTCCATCCGAAAAGGCCCTTCATCTACCTACCCCGGGCCTGGAGGAAGAAGGCGGCGGGTTCCCCCAAGTAAGTCCAGGGGACCCGCTCCTCCCGGTTCCTCTCCCCCCCCGATCCCTCCCCACACCCTCTTGAGAAGGATCCTGGCCTCATTTCAGCCGGAAGGAGACCGAATCGATCTTCTTCTCGATCCTTCCGGTGGTCATGTCGAACTGGAGGAACTTGACACGGAAGAGAAGGGTACGGCTCCCATCGGGGTGCTCGTCGATGAAGTACCTTCCCGTCCAGCCGAGGGGAGAAGGAGGCGAGCCGATCTGCTCGAGGCCCAGGATCTTCCGCCTGGTCCGGAAGGCCGCCAGGAAGAAGAGCTCCTCCTTGTCGCGCCGGTGCTTCCCGTCCCAACGGCGGTCCACCCCAACCCCGGGCCCCCTGTAGGTGTAGAGTCTCGGGGATTCCTTGTACTTCCAATCCCTTGGAATATACTGTTCCACCTTCCACCAGGCCCCCGGGGCGCGGACCGTCAGGATGGAACCGTGAACCTCCACCCGGGCGGGGGCCGCCCGGGGCTTGGAAGGCAGGTGGATCCGGAGGGCCGGATCTCCGTAGAAGGCGGCGTTGAAGAACTGGTAGCGGTAGGGCCCCCCTCTCCCCTCCTTCTTTTCGAGCATCACCACCTTCATGCTGTTCTGGGCATACAGGTAGGCCTCGCCCAGGGTCTTTCCCGCCAGGATCCCGTTCAGGAGAGCCGTCCTGAAGTGGGCGCCCTGGCCGATTCCCTCCCTGACGTTCCCGAAGAAGGCCACTGCGCCGTTACGGAGAAGCCTCAACGCAACGGACCGGTGGCGGTCGTCCCTGTCCAGGGCGGCCGCCAGGCACCCTCCTGAATCCACGACGCAGGGGGAGAAGAGGACCTCCGTGTCCCAGGAAACGGTCTTCCCCCCAAGGCCAAGCCACCAGGAATGGCTGTTGTGGAGAAGAAGGGACGAGCGGGTGAGGGGAGACCAGGGCCCCACCTCCAGCGGCCCCTCGTGGAGGAAGGGCCCCAGGAATCCCACGTTTCGGAGCAGGGGCGCCGGCGTGCGGGACCAGGCCGCCAGGGAGGCCCGGTTCTCCCACGAAGGGTCCAGGAGTGCGTCGTAGGCCAGGGAACGGCAGGCCTGGAGGGTGGCCGAAAAGACGTCCTCCGCCACGAACCGCCCCAGGGGAATCTCCGCGAAAGGGTCCGGGTCGGCCTGGGCGTAGGGCATGTCGGAAGGAAGGTCCACCATGTCGCCGTCCCTCTTCCGCACCAGGGCGGGGGGAATCGCCTCGGGCGGACCGACCAGGCAGAGGTGGAAGGCCTTCTGGCCCAGGAGCCTTTCGTAGGATCCAAGCCTCTGCTTCACGAGTCCCGCCGGAGGGCTGGTCAGTTCCAGGGAGAAAGGGCCCTTCTTCCGGGTCCTGGACTTCAGGCCGAGGACCCATCGCTTTCCCCCGATCTTCACGAGATCGCAGGTCCGGAAAGGGCCTTCGCCATCGCCCCAGAAGTCCCCGTCCCCGTCGAGATCGAAGCGGACCAGGTGGGGGAAGCGGCCCTTCCCGCCCCCCAGGACGAAAGGGACCCTCTCCCTCTCCAGGCGCACTTCCCCGCCCCACTTCCAAGAAAGAGGCCGGGGGCAACCCTTGGGGGGGGCCTTCAAGGGCTTGGAAGGAAAGGCCCTCTTCCAGCGGGTCCGAAAATCCAGGAGGGCGAGCCCACCCTGCCGGCCTGCGGCGAGAAGAGGTGCGGCCAGGGAGAGGCGGCCGCCCCAGCCAAAGTTCCGGTCCTGCGGATTCGCCGCCGCCAGGTAACGGAGGGGGAGGCCCCGCCCGGCCATCAGGGAGAGGACCTGGTGGGCTCCATGCAAAAGCAACCTCTTGATACCCGCCGGGAGTCCCTTCACCGGCAGGGAAGCCTCCCGCCCCACCAGGAGGACCTCCCTCACTCCCAGTTCCTTCAAGAGGGGAGGGACCTTCCCCGCCCTCCCGCCCGGCCCCGGGAAGAAGAGGGGCGCCCCGAGGCGGGCGGCCAGGACCGAGGCGGCCAGACCCGCAGAGTAGTCTTCCCTTCCGCAGAAGACCGCCAGGGAGGCTCTCTTCCAGAAGGTCCTGGCCAGGACCAGGGCGGCCTCTTCCGCCGAGGAGGCCCTTAGGGGCCTGGCCCAGCCGGGACGGAAGGGCCTCTTCCCCTTCGGAGGGGCCAACAGGAAGACCTCCCTGGGGCGAAGGCGGGCCAGGAAATCCGACACTTCGGGCCGGACGGCGCAGTCCTCGGGAAGGGCGATCACCAGGGGCGCTCCCCCGTTCAGGCGGGCCGCCGCCGGGAGGGCGGCGAGAAAAGCCATGTCCCTCCAGGAAGGCGTCCTCTCCAGGGGTACCAGGATCGAGCGGACCTCACCCCCGGCGGCGGCCCCAGTTGCGGAGGCAGGGAAGAAAGCCGCCGGGAAAAGGGCTCCCGCCAGGCAAAGGATCCTCCCGGCTCCGGTTCGAGCCCGCATCCTATTTGAAGGTAACCACAAGGCCGGGGGTGAGATCGGGCCCGAAGTAGAAACCCACGTAGCGGGCGGCCCCCTGGAGGCGGATCGCCGCACCGATCAAGGCCGGATCGTTCGGGAGGGGGAAGGTCACCTTGGTGGTCTTCCTGTCATAGGAAAAGGCCCCAAGGGGGAAGACCAGCAGGGCGCATCCCGGTCGGAGGACGGGGACCGAAACCTGCTTCACCCCCACGACCAGGATCCAGCCGCTGAAATATACGTTCGGGAACCAATGGACGGCCTTGATCTCCACCTGGAGGGAGCAGGCGGAAGAGCCCTTGAGGAGGGCCGCCACCAGGTAGGGCGGCCTGGCCCCCGCGCCGGGACAGCCCTTGCCGTAAGCCTTTGCCTCGATCTTGGTGACCCCTCCGCACCCCTGCGCCCGGGCCGGGGCCGCCAGGAACATCGACCCGAGAAGAAGCACCGGAATTGCGGAATCAAGGAATCTCCTCATGGTCAACCCTCCTCGAAAAGGGATACAAGATGCATCCTCACTCCCCGCCGCCCCATCGAGGTCCCGGCGCCTCGGGACGGACGGCCCTCTTCCGGCTCTCTCCAGGAGAGGGGGAACACCGCCGCAGGGCCCGGCCGAGGGACCGGTCCAGGAGGGCCAGGTAACGGACGGTCTCCACGTGGAGGATCTTCACGTCCAGGACCACGCCGCCGGAAAGGGTCCCCACCCGGGGATCGGCGATCATGGACGACTGAGCCACCTGGGCGTCGAAATCCTTCACGTACGAATACTGGGTGCAGACGGCGATGTAGGCCCGGGGACTTCGCCCCCCGCCGGCTCCGCCGGCGGCCCCCTCGGCGGCGGCGCGGCCCAGGAGGCGCGAGCGGAACTCGGCCAGCCGGAACCGGGCTTCCTCGAGGAAGGGAAGGGCCGCCGGCGAGGCGAGGTTCTCCAAGACCCGGGCGGCCCGGATCTCCAGGGCGGGCCCGGTCCTCAGAAGCAGACCACCCAGGTATACCGCCGCTTCCCGGGTGAGCCCCGATCTCCCGATCTCCTCCAGGACGGCCTTCCTCACCGGTCCCGTGGGAAAGCGCAAGGCCAGCCGGAAAACGAAGGCCCGGTCTTCCGGGAAGGAAGAGAGCAGGGCCAGCCGGCAGACCCGCCGGATCCAGGGGCGCACCCCCCTTTCCGCCTCGAACCGCAAGAAGGAAGCCAGGCTCTTCCGGGGGGATGGTGTTCCCCGGGCCCTTTCCTCCTTCAGGAGGGCCGCCAGGGCCCGGGCGAGGAAGCGCTCCAAGGCCGGGCCGGGTTTCTCCCTTCGGGCCAGGAGGATCCTGGCCCGGGCTTTGAAGTTCCTCCCGGCGCCGGCCTTCCCAAGAAGAAAACGGAGGGCCCTCTCCTCCAGGATCTTCCACCCCGGCGGCTCCAGCCCCTTCTCCGCCAAGGGATCCGCCAGGGTCCAGGCCTCTTCCCCAAGCCCCTTCTCCAGGGCCCAAAGGGCGAGCTGGACTCTTCCGAAGGGTGTCCCGCTCTCCTTCAGGGCCTGGAGCCGCCTGAACCGGCCGAGGAGTTCCGCCCTCCCCTGGGAGGCCGCCCCGGCAGGAAGAATCCCCGCCAGGAGGAGGGCTCCGCACAAACACGCCGCCGTCGAGGATCGGTCCATGGACGACTCCCTTCCAGGGGGGCCGGGAAAGATCTATTCTGGTGCCCTTTCCTTGTTTCACCAGCCCCGGGACCGGGGGAATTCCCAATTCTTACTTCGTCCTTGCTTCTTTCTTTCAAGGCGAGACGTTTCCATCCCAGGGAAAGCCACAATAAAAAAGAACGAGGTCCTGCCCCCCGTTACCCCGGGACCCGCTCCCCCTTCCATGCCTGGAGTACCATGGAGCAGCCCCTGACCAGCGAAGAGGCCTTGGAGGCACGAGGCGCCCCCCCCTCCCTCCCGCGGGGAGGGAGGGGGCGGCTCCGTGTCCTTTCGGAACTCCTCTTCCTCCTTGCGATCCTCTTCTCCTCGGCGGGCTACTGGTTCGAACCGGACTGCCATCCCCCCTACCTGGACTACGACAGCGCCACCCTGGGGATCTTCGTCAACAACCTGAGCTACAACAAGGGCTACGACGACCACTTCAGAGGCTACAAGTATTCTGAGCACCGTTACCGAACCTGGTGGGCCGCGGAGTTCCTCCCCCTGGGGATCCCTTTCAGCCTGATCCAGCGGATCCTCGGAATCCCACCCTGGGGGGTGACCGGACTCCTGCGGGTCCTGGGGATCCTCTTCGGCCTCCTGGGATGCCTCGCCGCGGCCTCCCTCCTTCGTCCAGCCGAGGGATGGGACCTGCGCGACAAGCTCCTCTTCCTGGGATTCCTGGCCGCAGCACCGCCCTACATCCTCTTCGTCCGGACGGTGGTGCCCCACTTCATGTTCGTCTTCCTCCTCTTCTGGCTGATGGTCTCCTGGATGGCCGCCTATTGCCGGACCGGAAAGAAGGCTTACCTCTATCTCCTGGGAATCGGGAGCGCCTGCTTCGCCCTCGTCCCCTATCCTCCGGCCTTCTTCCTCCCACCGGCCTTCCTCCTCCTCGTCGTCTGGTCGAAGCGCTTCAAGGAGACCGTTCTCAGCATCCACGGCCCGGCCGCCCTCCTTCTCGGGGCCCTTCTCTTCTTCTCCGCCACCCTCCTCATCGCATGGAGCCAGGGAGAGCCCTATCTCCACCTCATGGAGAAGGCCTTCAAGTTTCTCAGGACCCGGGGAGGGTCGGTCTCCCTGGCCAAGCTGGACCCCTCTCTCCTTCCCGACAAGCTCCAGAAGCTCCTCGACCAGCACCTGCTCTTCCTCAGAGACGACCTGGGAGATTGGACCCGGGACGACGCCCTCTGGACCCTGGGCGCCGTCCACGTCATGTGGCTCCTCTCCCTGCCTCTAGGCCTCTTCGGATTCGTGAAGGGACTCCTGGAAAAGAGGGAGTCCGCCCGGGTCTTCACTTCCGTCCTGGCCGCCTCCTACGCCACGGCCCTGACCGTCTCGTTTCCCGAGGGCCGTTATCTGCTTCCCGTGGTTCCCTGCTACGCCTACTTCGTGCTCCTGGGTATCCGCTCTCTACCTGGACTCCGCAGGTGGAGATGGGTCGCCGGGGGCCTCTTCCTGATCCTCTTCTCGGCGAATACATTCTACCTGATCTGTAGCCCGTCCTACGACGGGTACATGGCGGAGCTCTGGAAGAACCGGGGGGGAATCAGGGAGGCCGCCGCATTCATCCGCAAGTCCGTCAAGGAACCGGCAAGGTTCGCCCTCGGGATTCCCCTCCTGGGAAACGAACAGTTTCTCTACTTCGAGGTCTACGCCAACTTCGACATCAACGTCTTCGAGCGGACCGAGGTCCTCCAGTTCGTCCTGAACGCCGATCGGACCGAGGACCCGGCCAGGGCCGAAGAGGAAATCTCCCGAATCCTCGTCCTGGCCCGGGCGGAGGACCGGAAGGAGGTCCGCCTCTGGAAGGGCTTCGGGTTCCATGAGGTCCACCGGTTCCGCGAGCCCTGCACGGGAAGGGAGTTCCTCCTCCTCTGCAAGGGGAAGTTCCCCCCCGAGTAGGAGACTTCGCCCCCCCCTGGCGCTTCCGGGGAAAAGGACCTATCCTGGCATCCTGGAGAACATCCGGAGAGGAGGCGTCATGGAAGAGCGTTGTCCCGCTTGCGGATCCCCACTCCCTGACGACACGAAAAGGTGTCCTTCCTGCGGAATCCGTCTCCCGGCCTCCGCCGGATCCGGTGAGGAGGGGGGAACCGGCCCCTGGACCCCCGTCTTCCAGGGGGAGATGACCCAGGTCCTTCCCTTGAGGGCCGCCCTCGGGGCTTCGGGCATCCCCGCCTACATTCGGGACGAGCGGATCAAGAACCTGGATCCGTTCCTCACGGGCGGATACGGTTTCTCCGTGACCCTCATGGTGCCCTCGAGCAGGGCCCGAGAGGCCTTGGAGAAGATCGGGGGGAAGGATTGGAAGCCCTCCTCCGCCTCCGGCGGGGAGAAGGGGGGCACCCTCGAGGACCTGGCCGACCGGATCCGCTGGGCCGCCCTCTGCATGGTAACGGCCCCCATCGGCCTGGCCTATCTTCCCTTCTATCTCCGCCGGGTCGCCCGAAGAGGGGAGCATCCCAAGGGACACGGGCTCACCCTTGCCGCCGGGCTCCTCTGCCTGTTCCTCACCCTCTTTTTCTGCTGGTCCGCCTGCAAGATCGCCTTCCGCGACATGCCCCCCCTGTAAAGCCGGGCCCACAGGCTCCAGGAGATGACTCCGGGCATGGGTTTCTGACATCCTTTCCCGTAGAAAGCCCCCTGCCCGGACCCGCCCCCCCCCCGGAAGAGACATTCCAGGAAGGACGCCATGGACATAGCAGCAAGAGCCCGATCGGAGTTCGACGAGATCCGCCGTCTCAGGAGGGATTTCCACGCCCATCCCGAACTTTCTTTCCAGGAAGAGCGGACCTCACGGGCGGCGGCGGAATACCTGGAGGGACTCGGCCTGACCCTGACCCGGCCCCGGGGAATGCACGGTTTCTGGGCGGACCTGGAAGTTCCAGGCGCCGGGGAGACCCTCCTCTTCCGGGCCGACATGGACGCCCTGGCCATGGACGAGGCCCCGGCCCCGACGAAAGAAGCCTTCCTCTCCCGGGAGCCCGGGATGGCCCACTGTTGCGGCCACGACGCCCACACGGCCATGCTCCTCGGTGCAGCCCGCCTCCTGGCCTCGGGCAAGGTGAAACCCCGGCGGAACGTGCGCTTCCTCTTCCAGCACGCCGAGGAGAGCCCTCCCGGGGGAGCGGCCGAACTGATCGAGGCGGGGTGCCTGGAGGGAGTGGATCTGGCCTTCGGACTCCACGTCCTTCCCCAGGTGCCTTCGGGGTGTTTCGCCCTCCTGGCGGGCCCCGTAATGGCCGCGGCGGACAACTTCACCATCCTCGTCCGGGGCCGGGGGGGACACGCCGCCATGCCCCACCTCCTCCGGGACCCCGTGCCCGCCGCCGCCCAGGTCGTGACAGCCCTCCAGGCTCTGGTATCCAGGAGGGCCGATCCCCTGGAAAGCCTGGTGATCAGCATCGCCACCATCCGGGGCGGATCGGGGACACACAACGTGATTCCCTCCACGGTGGAGCTGAAGGGAACGGCCCGGACCCTCTCGAAGGAAAGGAGGGCGGGTTTGCCCCGCCTCCTGGAGGAGACGGCCGCCGCCGCCGCCGCGACCCTGGGCTGCCGGGCCGAAACGGACTACCAGGAAGGCTATCCCGTCCTGGCCAACGATCCCGGCGCCTTCGAAAGAGGAAGGAAGATCGTCCTCGAACTCTTCGGCCCGGAGGCCCTCTTCCCCGGGGCCCGGCCCCTCATGGGAGGGGAGGACTTCGCCCGTTACGCCCAGGTGGTTCCCTCCCTCTTCGCCTTCCTCGGCACGGGCGCTCCGGAGAAAGGGATCTCCGCCCCCCTCCACTCGCCCCGCTTCGACCTGGACGAGGAGGCCCTTCCCAGGGGGACGGCCTGGTTCGCCGGCCTCGCCTCCCTCTGAAGGCCTCTTCCCGGCCGGCCCGGCAGGTTCTACCCGCCTCCGTATTTCCAGAACCGGGAGCGCTTCAAGGGCGCCCTGGTTCTCCCTTGGACCATGATCTTCCCGATCTTCCGGGCGATCTCCGGGTGGGAGGCCGCCACGTCGCGGGCCTCGCCTACGTCCACCTCCAGGTCGTAGAGTTCCAGGGGTGCGCCGGGGTTCTTCTTCAGCCCCCGCTTCACCCCCTTCCACCGGCCCATCCGGACGGCCACCTGTCCCCCCCTTCCCGGATAGTCCCATAAGAGATATTCGTGCCTCTCCTGGGCCGCCGGCCGCCCAAGGAGGGTGGGGAGGAAACTGATCCCGTCGATCCCCCCGGGGGCGTCCACACCCGCGATCTCCGCCAGGGTGGGCATCACGTCCCAGAAGGCCGAGGGAAGGTGTGTCACCGTGCCGGGCCGGATCTTCCCGGGCCAAACGGCGATCATCGGCACCCGGATCCCTCCCTCGTAGACGCTCGCCTTGAATCCCCTGAGGGGGGCGTTGGATTCGAAGAAGAAGGAATCCGATCCGCCGACCCGGCCGAAGGTGGCCCCGTTGTCCGAGGCGAAGAAGATCACCGTGTCCCCGGCCAGCCCGAGCCTCTCCAGGAGGGCCGTGATTTCCCCGACGTGGCTGTCCATTCGGGTCACCATGGCGGCGTAGGTGGCCCTGGGATGCTTGCAGGGAAAATACCCCCTCCCTCCCTCGTAGGGGGGATCGGGCCACTTGCCCAGGTACTCCTTCAGGGAATCCTCGGGGACCTGGAGGGCCAGGTGGGGAAGGGTCGTGGCGTAGTAGAGGAAGAAGGGCCTGTCCTTGTTCTCCCTGATGAACTCGAGGGCCTCGTCCCGGAAGAGGTCCGGGGCGTATTGTTTTCCCGAGGGCCCGCCGTCGTTTCCCTCGAGGAAGACCTTCTCCCGGTTCCTCCGGAGAAACCGGGGATAGTGGTTGTGGGCCAGAGTCTGGCAGTTGAAACCGAAGAAGCGGTCGAAGCCCTGGTTCAAGGGATCGCCCTCCGAGCCGGGATAACCCAAGCCCCATTTCCCGATGCAGGCCGTGGCGTAGCCCGCCTCCTTCAGGACCTCTGCGACGGTCGGCTCCCTGGAGGGAATCGGGGCCTGGCCCTCCTTCCGGACGAGCCCGTTGTTGCGGATCCAGGCGTGGCCCGTGTGCTTTCCCGTGAGGAGGGTGCACCTGGAAGGGGCGCAAACGGGGGATCCGGCGTAGTGGTCGGTGAACTTCATCCCCCGCGCACGGAGACGATCGATGTTGGGTGTGCGGATCTTCTCCTGGCCGTAACAGCCGAGCTCGTGGTAGCCCAGGTCGTCGGCCAGGATGTAGACGATGTTGGGCCTGCGCCGGCGCCCTTCCCCCCCGGCGGGGCGGGCCGCCGGAGAGGAACAGCCCGCCAGGGCGGCCCCGCCCAAGGCCGCCCCGGCACCCTTGAGGAAGGTCCGCCGGTCCAGCGCCCGGCGGCCCCGATCAGCCATTGCTGTATTTCCAGAAACGGAACTGCTTCACCTTGGGGACGGTCCTGGCCTCGATCATGATCTTCTCGATCTTCGCCGCCACGTCGGGATGGAGGGCGGCCACGTCGTGTTCCTCCCGGATGTCCTTCTCCAGATCGTAGAGTTCCAGGGGGGCGTCGGGGTTTTTCTTCAGGTTCCGCTTGATCCCCTTCCACTTGCCCATCCGGACCGCCACCTGGCCGCCGTAGCCGGCGAAATCCCAGAAGAGGTATTCGTGCTTCTTCTGTTCATGCGGTCTTCCGAGAAGGGTGGGGAGAAAGCTGATCCCGTCGATCCCCTTGGGAGGGGACACCCCGGCGATCTCCGCGATGGTGGGCATCACGTCCCAGAAGGCCGAGGGGAGGTGGGTCACCGTGCCGGGCCGGATCTTCCCCTTCCACCGGGCGATCATGGGCGAACGGATCCCCCCCTCCTTCACGCTGCCCTTGAGGCCCGTGAAGGGCTTGTTGGACTCGAAGAAGTAGGAGTCCGAGCCGCCGAGACGGTTGTAGGTGGGGCCGTTGTCCGAGGCGAACATGATGATCGTGTCCTCGGCGAGCCCCAGGTCCTCGACGAGTTTGACGATCTGGCCGATGTGGTGGTCCATGCGGGTCACCATCGCGGCGTAGGTCGCCCTGGGATGCTCGCACGGCAGATAGCCCCGGCCGCCCTTGTAGGGAGGATCGGGCCACTTGCCCAGGTACTCCTTCAGGGAATCCTCGGGGACCTGGAGGGCCAGGTGGGGGACCGTCGTGGCGTAATAGAGGAAGAAGGGCCGGTCCTTGTTCTCCTCGATGAACTTGAGGGCCTCGTCCCGGAAGAGGTCCGGGGCGTAGTATTTCCCCGTCAGTCCGCGGGTGTTCCCCTTGAGCCACACCTTCTTCTGGTTCTTCCACAGGTAACGCGGATAGTAGTTGTGGGCCTGCCGCTGGCAGTGGAACCCGAAGAAGAGATCGAAGCCCTGGTAGTTCGGGTCCCCGGAAGAACCGTGGTAGCCCAGCCCCCACTTCCCGATACATGCCGTAGCGTAACCAGCCGGCTTGAGCATCTCGGCGATGGTCACCTCGGAGGCGGGGATGGGCTCCTGGCCCTCGGGCCGGATCTCCTTGTTGTCCCGGATGTAGGCGTGGCCCAGGTGCTTGCCCGTCAACAGGGTGCACCGGGAGGGGGCGCAGACCGGGGCGCCGGCGTAGTGATCGGTGAACTTCATCCCCTCGGCGCAGAGCTTGTCGATGTTGGGAGTCCGGATCTTTTCCTGGCCGTAACAGCCGAGCTCGTGGTAACCCAGGTCGTCGGCCAGGATGTAGATGATGTTGGGCTTCCTGCCCTTCCCGCCGCCCCTGGACCCGCCGGGGGCCTTGCAGGCTCCGACCACGGCGCCCCCGAGGGCCGCCCCGGCGACCTTGAGAAAATCACGTCTCCTCATCTCGATCCATCCTTTCCTTTGAAGGCCGAATAGGTGAGCCCCCGGGGCTCACGCACCCGTTTCCCGTCCCAGGAGACGGGGATGGCCGTAAAACACCACTTGCGGTTGCGGCGCCCCTTCCACTTTCCCGCCGGGGCCTTCACCAGGACCTGGTTCCAACCCTTGCGGAAATGCACCCTGCAAGGCGGCCGGTTCACGTAGGTCTCGTTGGTGATCTCCACTTCGTACGAGGCCCATCCCCGGATCCCCGGGTGGTTCCACCTGGGGGGAGGGATGGGTTTTCCGTTGAGCCAGACCCGGCTCTCCATCCAGCTCCACTTTCCAAGCGGCGGGTTTCCGGCGCCGCTCCTCCCTCCCGAGAGGGAGGTCGTGTTGAAGTTGATCCACATCCAGCCGTCCCGCTCCCGGTCCGAGTGGATCCAGGTGAGGCCGTAGACCGTCCCTTCCTTGGCGCCGGGAATCCAGGAGGGAAACCCGAAGAAGTGGCGGATGTGGATGGTCCCGCCCCAGGCCAGCTCCTTGCGCCACCTGTAGACCTTGCCGTCCACAGTATAGCTCTCCCGGATCTCCTTCTCCACCGGGAAGGATCGCTCCAGGTTTCCCTTGTGGTCGAAGGGGCCGATGAGCCGCCAGGGGAGGTCGGTCTGCCTCACGCAGGGGAAGGGCTCGTTCCGGAAGAACCGGTCCCTGAAGGCCAGGAGGCGGTCCTCGAAATCCCGGAACCTCCGCCACTGGGCCGTTCCCTTGGGGGGAAGCTTGGCCCAGTAATCCCTGCCGGAGACCTTCCTGCCCCTCCAGGTCGACTCGGCCCAGGCCAGGAGGGCCGGGTAGAAGGCGGTGATCCTCAAGGCGTCCTCCTGGCGGGCGATCCGGGTGTCGGGCCAGTAGCAGAGGATCCCTCCCATGGCCTGGTCGTCGTCGTGGGGCCTGAGACAGGGCTGGAGGAAGAAGTAGCGGATCGGGGCGATCAAGGGATCCACGTGGTTCAAGTAGGTGAAGCGTGAATCGAAGTACCGGACCCCGGGAAGCTCCTTGGGCCGGCGGGACCAGAGCTGGGTGATCACCTTCGAATCGGGGATGGGGCCCCCGGGACGCCAGACCACCGCCTCCTTTCCGTGGGAGCGGACGGCACGGACCATGCGGGGGATGAAATCCTTCATCTTGATCCGGACCTCGTCGGAGCCCAGGTGGAAGTAGGGCCCGGGAAAGACCTTGCACCAGTCGGCGATCTCCCCTTCCAGGATCTCCGCTCCCCGGGGGGTCTGCATGGTGACCCCGAAGACCTTCTTGAAGTACTGGCTGTGGCCGGGCATGTCCATCTCGGGCATGACCAGGACCCCCCGGTCCCTGCAGAAGGCCACGAACTTTCGCAACTGGTCGAAGGTATAGAACTTGCCGGGGTGCCTGGTCGGCCTGTAGCTCGAGGGGGCGTTCAGTTCGGGATGCCTCCTGCTCTCCACCCTCCAACCGGGGTTGTCCGTCAAGTGCATGTGGAAGAGGTTGATCTTGTACCGGGCCAGGATGTCGATCTGGTGCTCCAGGAAGGGGATGGTCTGGAAGTTCCGGCCCACGTCGTGCATGAAGCCCCTCCACCGGTAGGCCGGCCAGTCCAGGATGGAGCAGGCCTTCACCCGGGGTTCACCTCCAGCCTTCTGGATGAGCTGGCGGAGGGTCTGGACGGCGTAGAAGAAGCCCGCCGTGGCGGATGCCCGAACCAGGATCCGGCCGCCCCCCGCCTCGAGGCTGTAGGCCTGGGCGGCGTTCCTGGGGACCTTCACAGGGGCCGTGCGGAAGGACAGGACGCAGGAAGGAGCCTCCTCCCCCGGAGGCAGGATCCGGACCCCGGCCTTCTCCAGGACCCCCCGGAGATCCCTCTCCACGAAAGAGGTCCAAGCCCCGCCTCTCCCCGGAAGGTCGAGGCGCACCCTGGAAAGGGAGAGGGCTCCCTCCTTCCATTGAAGTCGCCTCGGGAGGGGGATCAAAGCCGGTTCGGAGACCGGAGGGGCTTCCGGTCCCGTCCCGGGCTGGGGACATCCCGAAAGGAGGAAGAGGGAAAAGAAAGCCGCCGGGAGAGAAAAGATGTTTCGCACCATCCAGCCATGACTCCAGGATTCCATGCCAGGGGGAACCCTGGAATCATGCTCCCCGGCCGGGTCCGGTCAAGGCCGAGCCTCAGGAACCTCCTTCCTGGAAGACCTTCTCCCTGGCCTGCTCCCCCTCCCGGAGTCCTTCGATGGGGATCCTCAGGATGAAGGTGGATCCCTTGCCCACCTCCGATTCCACCCGGACCTCCCCGCCGTGCTTCTGGGTGATCACCGAGTAGACCAGGGAGAGCCCCTGGCCCGTCCCCTTCCCCACGGGCTTCGTGGTGAAGAAGGGTTCGAAGATCTTGTCCCGGATCTCCTCGGGGATCCCCGTTCCCGTATCCTGGACACGGATCTCGGCCCAATTCCCGTCCTTCCTGGTGGTCACGGTGATCTTCCCCTTCTTTCCCGACTCTTCCCGGACCACGTCCCCGATGGCGTGGGCCGCGTTCACGATGAGGTTCAGGATCACCTGGTTGAAATCCCCGCTGAAGCACCGGACCAGGGGCAGGTCGGGGTCCAGGTGGGTCTCCAGGTCGGAGACGTACTTCCACTCGTTCCTTGCGATGGTCACCGTGCTCTGCACGGCCTTGTTCAAGTCCGTCGGCTCCTGGACGGCCGACCCGGGATGGGAGAAGTCCTTCATGGCCCGGACGATCTTGGCCACCCGCCCCAGGCCCTCCAGGGACTGGTCGATGGCCTTGGGCACCTCCTCCCTGAGGAATTCCATGTCCAGGTCCTCCAGGAGCCCCCGAAACCTCTCCTTCAAACCCTCGGGAACCTCCTCTCCGAATTCCTCGAGGACCAACTTCTCCACCTCCTCCACGAAACGGAGGAGGTCCATCCCGGACTCCTTGAGAAACATGGTGTTGTCCGAGACGTACTGGGTCGGGGTGTTGATCTCGTGGGCGATCCCCGCCGCCAGGCGCCCTACGGACTCGAGCTTCTGGGCCTGGAAGAGCTGGGTCTCGAGCTGTTTCTTCTCCGTAACGTCCTGGACCACACCGGCCATCCTCAAGGGAGCGCCCGTCTCGTCCCGGTCGATTACCCTTCCCCGAACATGGAACCACCGCCACCCGCCCCCTGCCGTGCGGAGCCGTCCTTCCCAGTCGAAGACCTCCTTCCGCCCCTCCAGGTTCTCCTCCATGCAGGAGATCATTCCATCCCGGTCCTCCGGGTGGGCCAGGTCCTGGAAATCCTGAAGGGTCCACCTCTCCTCTCCCCCCTTCTTCTCCAGGGAAGAGAGGAACTGGCCGTCCGCCACGACCGTCCCTTCGCGGATCTCCCAGGTCCAGGTACCCAGGCCGGCCCCCTTCAACACCATCTCCAGCCGCTCCTCGCCCTTCCGGAGCTTCTCCTGGGCCTCCCTGAGAATCAGGGCGTCCCCCAGGATGTCCGCCGTGAGAAGGAGGAAATTCCCCTCCTCGGCGCTGAAATGCTCCGCCTCTTTTCTAAAAACCGCAATTATTCCATAGGGCCCGTCCTCCCCGGGCACGGCGACGCAAAGCCCGGCCCGGAAACCGTGTTCCGCCGCGTGGGGCGAAGCCTCCCCCCTGGGTCCCTCCCGTCCCGCCGTCCACCTGTGGAAGCCTTCCCCCCGGAGCCCGAAGGTTTCCAGGTATCTAGGGTCCGCCGGGAACCGCAGGGTCCCCACCAGGCCGTCCCTCCAACCAAGGCCCTCCTCGAGGAAGAAGAAGTTCTCCCCTCCGTCGTAGGAGAGGACCTCCACGGCGTCCACCTTCATGGTCTCCTTGAGCAGTTCCACCGCCTCGGCGAGAAGTTCCTTGAATGTCCCCGCCGAGAGGGCCAGCTTGGCCAGGCCCGCCAGGACGGACTGGTAGAAGAGGTCCTTCCTGGCGGCCTTCTCGCTACGGGCCATCTCCCGGATGTCCTCCCTCACCCGGTCCAACTCCACCAGGAGCCCCCGGTTCTTCCGGGCCAGGAAGAAGAACGTGGCCAGGACGGCGAGTAGCGAGGTGAAGGAGAGAAATGCCAGCATCGTGGAAATCCCCCCCATCTCGGAGTCGGTGGGAGGAAGGGAGAAGAAGTGGGTCTGGACCAGGAAAAAGGAAAGGAGGGCCGCCCCTGCGAGGAGGGCCCAGCCGCTCCACGCCGGCAGCCGCTTGTTCCGCATTCCCGAAATTTGCATGTTCGATTCCCCTTCTCCAGAAAACCTGAATTCCCTCATCGCAGGGCCGATTCGGGGTCCCAGGGGGTCTCGTCGATCAGGATGGCTCCGTCCTCGTCCCGCCGCACGCGGGTGATTCCCGGAGATTCCGCCTCCAGCCTGTCCAGGAGGCCCTTCTGGCGCTCAACGACCTCCCTGAGCCTGCGGTTCTCCTCCAGGAGCTTGTACTGTTCGATGGCCAGCCTTACGGCCATCATGATCTCCACCTTTCTCACGGGCTTGACCAGGAAGCGGTAGATCTGGCCCTCGTTTATGGCCTTCAGGGCCGCCTCCAGGCTCGCGTTTCCCGTGAGGATGATCCGCATCACCTCGGGGTGTTCGATCCGGATCCGCCCCATCAACTCCGTTCCGGTCATCCCCGGCATGTTCTCGTCGCTCACCACGACGGCCACCTTCCGCTCGGCGAGGATCTTCAAGGCCTCCTCTCCCGAGTGGGCCTCCAGGATGGTGTAAGGCTCGTTGCGCAATCTCCTCTTCAAGCCCTCCGTCAGGGAAGGATCGTCGTCCACGAGCAAAACGAGCGGTTTCATCTCTCTCTCCCTCCCCTCCCGATGGAAAGCGCGGGTTCTTCCTCTTCCTCTTCTTCGTCGACGATCACCCTGAAAGGCTCCTTGATCCCAACCCCCCCGGCGAAACCGCGAAGCCTTTCGATTACGGCCACGTTGACCTCCTGCCCCTTCGGGGCGAGCAGGATCCCATTCTGGGCGTATACGTTCTCGTCCAGGACCATGGAGACCCTGAGTTCCTTCAGCCCAACCAGCCTGGTGGTAGCCTTGAAACCTCCCTTGGCCTCGATCTTGCCCGCCGCCTCCAGGAGGAAGCCGGGGAAGGCCGCCTTCTCCTTCCGCAACTCCTCCAGGGCGGCGCGAGGCTCCTTCTCCATGGCGATCTTCTGGTCCAGGGCCGTGGCCAGCCGGATCAGCTGGGCCCCCAGGAGAACCGGGTCGGAACGGATCTTCCCGGACTCCGGGGGACTTTCGTACTGGCCCTCCACCATGGCGGCCACCTCCTCCATCCTGGGGATCCGCTTGAGGAGGGACGCCGCCACCTGGGGGTGCCGGCCGTAGAGATCCCTCTCCTCCGCCGTCAGAGGTCTTCCCGCCAGGACCTTGTCCAAGGTCTCCTGGGAAAGGGTCACGCAACCCAGGTGGGAGAGAAGGGCGGCCACCTCGAAACGCCACCGGTTCTCCAGGCCCAGGACCCGGGCCAACTGGGAGACGTATTTCTTGATCCTCGAGGCCCGGCTGAAGGCGTTTGGATTGACCATGGAGAGGACCTCCACCAGGACCTTCACCGCCCCGGAAAGGGTCTTCTCCAGGAGTTCCTTCTCCGCCGTGACCAGGTCGAATTGATCCAGGGCGTCCTCCAGGGCCTTGATCATCCTGGTCGGGGGGCAGGGCTTGGTGAGGAAACGGAAGATGTTGCTCTCGTTCACCGCCTCCATGGCCGCCTCGAGATCGGCGAAGCCTGTGAGCATGAGCCGCACGGTCTCGGGGCTCATTTCCCGGATCTTCCCCAGGAACTCGATGCCGTTCATCCCGGGCATCCGGAGATCCGAAACTACCACACCGAAGGGACCTTCCTTCTCGAAGACCGCCAGGCCCTCTTCCCCCCCCACGGCGGTCCTGATGTCGAAACGCTTGCGGGTCTGCCTCTGCACCGCCGCCAGCAGGTTGGGCTCGTCGTCCACGAAAAGGATGGCTCTCTTCATTTGGCCTCTTCCGTGCAGGATTCCAGTTGCTCCAGGACCAGTTCCCTCCAGGACGCCGCCCTTTCCGCCAGCCCCAGTCCCTCCAGGTAATCCAGGTCGATCTCGGGAGGTGGCTCCTCCCCCTCGTCCTCCCGGGAGGCGGCCCTCTCCAGGGCGGCGGCGGCGTGGACCGCCGTCAAGGCCGAGAATCCCTCCTGTTCCGCCAGGGAGGGGTGGTGGTGGAAGGCGATGGCCGCGACCACCGACCCGGGAAGCCCCCAGAGTTCCATCAAGTAGGCCCCCACCGGCCCGTGGCTCACGCCGAACTCGGCCTTCTCCTCCTCCACCGCCCAGAAGCAGTCCCCCCCGGCGGCCTCCACGACGCGGGCGAACCGCTCCGGGAATCCACTCGCCAGGATCACCTTACCGCAATCGGCCAGGAGGCCCGCAGTGTAGGCCTCGTCGGCGGCCTTCTTCTCCCCCGTCTCCTTCAAGGCGATCGCCCTCGCCAGCTTCGCCAGGAGGAGGCTCTTGTCCCAGAGGGCGTCCAGCTTGAAGCGCCTCATGAGCTCGGGACTCAGTGCCTGGAAGACCTGGACCGTGAGGATCAGGGAGGTGACGGTATTCAGTCCCAGCAGGTTCACGGCGACACCCGGGTTGGTCACCTCCTGGCTGAGGCCGAAGTAGGCCGAGTTTACGAGCTTCAGGATCTGGGCGGTCATGCCGGGGTCCTTGGAGATGGCCTCCCCCACGTCGGCCAGGGAGGCCGTCGGGGAGTTCACCTTCTCCATGACCTCCGTGTACAGGGATGGGAGGCTGGGAAGCGTCGTGAGTCCGCCGAGGAGCTTCTTCAGGGTCTCCTCCTTGAAGAGCTCCTTGAAGACCCGGATGGACTGGATGGTCCGGCGGATCTCCTCGGGATCGCTCGGCTTGGAGAGGAACTGGTGGGAAGGACCGACGGAGCGGACGATCTTCTCCTGGTCGGACTGGCCGGAAAGGATGATCCGGACCATGTCGGGGTATTTCTCCCGGATCGTGGAGAGGAGTTCCGCCCCGTCGATCCCGGGCATCCTCATGTCCGAGACGATGACGTCGAACTCCTCCTTCTCCAGGATCTCCAGGGCCTCCTTCCCGGACTGGGCGAAGGCCAGGCGCCACTCCTTCCGGAAGGGACGGAGCATCCGCTTGAGCCCTTCCAGGATCCGCTTCTCGTCGTCAACGAACAAAATCCGCAAGCCCATGACGGCCTCCCGGCCGGGTCCGGCCGCCTCCCCTTCGCCGGGGAGGGTCCCGGCCTCGACTTTCCGCTTTTCGGAGACAGCCGGAAAAACCTTGAGGGAATCCAGCCGCTCGGGGCCGGAAGAGGAGCCTCAACCTGGAAATTCCGGGCCTTTTCGTCTTGCCGGGGTGAAGTCAGCCCAGAAGCCGCTTGCGCCAGAAGGCCAGCCTCTCCCGGGCCGTGCCCTCCGGCGAGAGGCCCCACCTCCTCATCCGCCTGCGGAACCTCCTGGCGGCAACCTTTTTCCAGTAGGCCCTCACCCGGGGATCCTCGGGGATCCTCCCCTGGTCGCCGGTCTCCTCGATCCACCGGTCCAAGCGCGCGCGGAGGCGGTTCAAAACATCCCGATACTCCTTCTTCCCCGCCAGGTCGGCCGTCTCGAAGGGATCCTCCTCCAGGTCGTAGAGTTCCTCCTCCGGCTTCCGGGGGGCCATGAACCTCTCCTGGACGGGAGACAGCCTCCCTTCCCCGTGGAGGACCTCCATCTGGGCCAGGACGGGGTAGATGCTCTCCTTGTAGGCGTTGAACTGGGTGTAGGGACGGCCGGGCATGAAGTTCCGGATGTACTTCCAGCGGCCTTCGCGCACGCACCGGATCCGGTCCACCGTTTCGTCACACCTGTCCCGGGCGGCGAAGATGCAATCCCGTGTTGCCGCATTTTCTCCCAGGAAGACCACCCCCTGCATGTGGGAGGGAGGCTCGATCCCGGCAAGAGAGAGGGACGTGGGGGCGAAGTCCAGGGCGCTCACAAGCGCATTCGAGACCACCCCGGCGGGAAGGCGGCCGGGCCACCGGACGATCAGGGGGATCCGGATCCCCCCCTCGTAGAGCCACTGCTTGGCCCGCACGTGGGGCCTCCCGTGATCGCCGAAATAGATGACGAGGGTCTCCTCCTCGAGCCCTTCCCTTTCGAGCCGCTCCAGGACCTTCCCGATCTCCCTGTCCAGGACCTGGATGGATTCCAGGTAGTCCGCCCAGTCCCGGCGGGCCAGGGGGGTATCGGGGTAGAAGGGAGGCACCTCCACCTCGTCCGGGTCTATGGGACGGTGGGGATCCCTCACGAAGGGCCTGTGGGTGAGCCTGAGGTTCAGGTGGGCGAAGAAAGGCTGACCGGGGTTTCGGCCGGACCAGTCGGTCCCGTCGAAGGGCCTTTCGACGTGGAAATTGAAGTCCCTCTTCCCCGTCCCCCGGACCCCAGGGGCGGCGGTCCTCACGTTGGCCGTGTAATAGCCGGCTTCCCGGAAGTATTCGGTGATCAGCTTCACCGGCGGGGGGAGGGTGTACCCGTCCCCCCTGTGGCTCCTGTGGTTGTGGGCCCCGATGGAGGTCTGGTACATGCCGGTCATGAAGGCGGACCTGGAGGGCGAGCAGACCGGAGCCGTCGTGAAGGCCCGGGTGAAGCGGATTCCTTCCGAAGCGAGCCTGTCCAGGTTGGGGGTCTCCACGAGCCCCTGGCCGTAGCAGGCCAGATCGGGAGATGTGTCCTCCGAGGTGATCCAGAGGATGTTGGGCCTCTTTCCTCTCCCGGCGTCTCTCCTTCCTGGCCCGCCCGGAAGGGAACAGGAAGAAAGGGCGTAGCCGGCGGCCAGGCCCGCCCCGGCCTTGAGAAAACCGCGTCTCGTCGTGCCCACGGAACACCTCCTCGTCCGGGGGGGAGGGGAGGAGTCTACCGCCGGGCCCCGCCCTTTCCCAGGAACCCCACCCGGGGCGAGTTGACACCCTGCAACCGGCACCCGTAGGGTGGCCCCGAAAGGGGAGGACGGACGGGGAGCACAGCAAGGTGGCGAAGAAGAAGAAAAAGAAGGAAGAAGAAGGACCTGCGCCCCTCTTCCTGCCCCCTTTCACGGTCATGACCAAGCCCGTCTGCGGGGTCTGCAACCTGGACTGCGGGTATTGCTACTACACCCCCAAGACGGAGCTCTACCCCGGGGTGAAGCGGTTCCAGATGACCCCGGAGGCCCTGGAGGAATTCCTCCGCCAGTACCTCCAGGCCCGGCCCAGGGAAGCGGTGATCAGCTGGCAGGGCGGCGAACCCCTCCTGGCGGGGCTGGACTTCTTCCGCCTCGCCCGGGACCTGGTGGAGAAATACCGCCTTCCCGGCCAGAGAGTGGAGTGGTCCATCCAGACCAACGGCACCCTCCTGGACGAAGATTGGTGCTCCTTCTTCGCCGAGAACCGCTACCTCGTGGGGATCAGCATCGACGGCCCTCCGGAAGTGCACGACCACTTCCGGAAGGACCACGCCGGGAACGGCTCCTTCGAAAAGGCCTGGAGAGGCCTGGAACTCCTGAGGAAGCACGGCGTGGACTTCAACGCCCTGGTGACGCTCAACAGCAACAACGTGAAGCTCGGCGCCGATCTCTACAGGTTCTTCGTGGAGAAGGGCGTGGAGTGGATCCAGTTCATTCCCATCCTGGAAAAGGACGAGAGCGGCCGTCCCCTGCCCTTCTCCTGCCCCCCCGTGGAGTTCGGGAAGTTCCTCTCCGAGGTCTTCGACACCTGGGTCCTGAACGACGTGGGCCGGGTGAGCGTGCGGATCTTCGAAAGCATCGTGAGCCTCCTCGTCCAGAGGGTCCCCACGGTCTGCGTCTATTCCCGCAGGTGCGCCAACGCATACGTTCTCGAGTGGAACGGCGACCTCTACGCCTGCGACCACTTCGTCGTTCCCGAATGGCGGCTTGGCAACGTCCTCGAGACCCCCTTGGTGGAACTGGTCACATCCCAAAAGGTGGAGGAATTCGCCCGGCTCAAGACGGAGCTTCCCGAACCCTGCGGGGAGTGTCCCTACCTTCCGATCTGCAACGGCGGGTGCCCCAAGCACCATCTCCCGGGCGGGGAGGGGGGGAAGGTGAACTACTTCTGCGAGGGGTACAGGCTCTTCTTCGAGCACTCTCTCCCCTCCTTCCGCCGGATCGCCCGGGACATCGCGGCGAGGAACGGGATCTTCTACGACGACCCCTGGGGGGAAGAGGTGGAAGATCCGGGCCTGGAATTCCTGGAGCCCCCCTCCCGGGAAGGGGGAGAAGAGCGGACCTCCTGATCCCGGGGATCGAGGGTCCCTTTCCCCCGGAAGGGACGGGTAGGGTCAAGGCCCGCCCGGGAAAGGCCGAACAAGGAAGGGAAGAAGTCGGTAAAAAGACAAGTTCGTCCCCCTTTTCCTGTTGCATGGAGTATGCGCCATGTTCCCCCCGAGCAGACTCCTGGCGGTATTGCTCTTTCCCGCCTGCCTGGCCGCCCAAAGCCGGCTGGTGATTCCTTCGGGCCTGGCTTCCAGGGAGGGAAACTCCTCGGCCTGGGTCCCGGCCAAGTACGCTCCCTCGAGGGTTCAATTCCTCTACAGCGCCAAGGCCATGGGCGGCTCCCCCCTTCGGATCCAGTCGCTCAGCCTGAGGAGGGACGGCCTGCGACGAGAACTCTTTCTCCTCCACAAGTGGGACCTGGAGATCTTCATGAGCAACCTTCCCGGGGATCCCGTGGCGGGCTACAGCCGGCTGTGGGCGGGAAACAGGGGGAAGGACTACACCTGCGTGATGAAGAAGACCAGCATCACCTTCCCCGCATCCCCTCCCCCATCCAAGGCCCCGGCCCCCTTCTCCATCACCATGGCCCTGGACAAACCCTTCCCCTACTCGGGAAAGGCCTTCCTCCTCGAGTTCGCCGCCCACGCAGGGACCTTTTCGGCGGCCGTCTGGTACGCCGACGCCGAGACCGCCTCTGGATGGGTGGGCGCCCCTTCGGGGGGGGCGAGAAGTTATTCCGGAACAGGGTGTCCCCGGGATTTCTTCAACTACGGAACCTATCCCTATATCGGATACGTATGGCGGCACTACGGGTTCAGCCGGGCTGACAGGAAGGACCTTCCCGCCCTGGACATCCTGGGCACCAGTTCCACCCACCTGGGAGGGATCCCCCTCCCCCTGGACCTGGCCCCCCTGGGAGCGAAGGGGTGCCGCCTCTACACCGATCCCGCCCTGGTCTTCCCTTCCAGGACCGACGCCTCCAGCCGGGAGGGGAGGGTCGAGTTCGACCTGGGGGTCATTCCCAACGACCCGGCCCTGGTGGGTGCGGTCTACTTCGAGCAACAAGTGGTCCTGGATCCTGCCTTCAACAGCCTGGGAGTCCGCATGAGCCGCCTGGCCCGGTGCACCGTGGGAGGCCCCTTCCAGGGCAAGTGCGACTTCTTCGAGTTCTTCGACTTCGGGGTCCATTTCGACCTGAAACAGCCCTTCGCCCGGTACTACGCTCCAAAAGGGATCGTCGTGGAACTGGGGCTCTGACCCGCACCGGGGCGCCCCCGGGGAGGATTCCGGGCCTTCTCCCTCCCGCCCGGCCTCCCCCGATGGACAAGGTCCGCCCCCTGGGGCACACTTCTGTGAAGTACCCCATCCCCAGGGAGCCAGACCTATGTTCCTCCCCAAGAGACTCTTCACACTCCCGGCGATCCTCTTCCCCCTGCTTTGGGGGTGCTACTCCGGAGGAGGTTCGGGACCGACCCGGCTCGTCGGCGGGAGCGACACCTGCAACGCCGCCATGAACCTGGACGCGGCGGCCCAGCTCTACCGCACGGGAAGCGGCTTCGTGGGACACGCCGGCTACCAGGACTTCACCTCCCCGGCGGCCTTCGAGGCGGAGGAGACCGCCCTCTACCAGGCCGACACCCTGACCCTCTCCTCGGGGCTCGGGATCCACCTCCTCTACGGCCCCAACTTCGCCGAGGCCGCCTCCGCCCCGGGAGCGCCGAAGGACCGGAACGGGAACGGCACCAACCTGGACGAGGTCTTCCAGGACTGGATGGAGAAGATGGCCCGCGCCGCAGGAGCGGTTCCCTTGAAAGGCACCTGGCCCACCCTGGCGGAATACACAAAGGGTAATCCGGCCTACGCCGGGGAGGTGGACCTCCTGAACAGGGACGTGGACCTCTCCTCTCTCCGCTGGGACCGGGGGAAGATGGACAAGACCCTCTCCTCCCTGGTTCTCGGAAGGGCCCTCTACCTCCAGGTCCTCACGGCCGAGGGGCGCCTTTCCCGCCTCCAGGACCAGGGCAGGCGGCACGGCCTGGTCCCCTCGGAGGCCCTAAGGGGGCTCATCGCCCTCCAGGCCGCCTGGGACAAGGCCCGCTTCCTCCTGGAGAAGCTCTGCTTCGACGGGAAGAGACTCGGCCCCGTGGACCCCGACTCCTACGACCCGGCCAAGGGCCTGGTCTACATCCCCGACCGGATCCGGGTGGAAGAAGCACCTTCCCCCCCGCCGGGACTCCCCCCCGCCCCGGAAAGCCTGAGGGTCACCGACGGGTCCACCAGCCTGCCGGCCCAGGCCGAACTCCTCCGGGGGGCCCTTGAACTCTACTGGATCTCTTCACCCGTAAATCCCATGGAGGCCTACCGGGCCCTGTTCGACGGGTCCCCCTTTCCGGCGGCCCGGGAGAAGCATTCCCCCCATAGGACGGCCGCCGGCCTGGTCCGCTTCCTCGTGGCCGACCTGAAGGCCATGCACTTCCGCCCCTCCGCCGGGACCTTCGTGGACATCAACCTGGGCGGAAGACCCGGCACCACCCTGACCACCGCCTCGGCCGCCGCCGTCCTCAGGGCCCTGGCGGAATACCAGGACGTAACGGGTGGGGACAAGGCCGTGAAGGACATGATTGCGTCCCAGGGAAAATTTCTCCTGGCCCATCTCCTGGATCCCGGCTCCGGCCTCGCCTTCGACGGTTTCGACCTGGAAAAGGGCCCTGTCGGGGGGACGGACCGCCTGGTTTCCCAACTCGCCATGATCGAGGCCCTCCTCTCCTGCTACCGCGCCCTGGAGGACCCGATCTACCTGGCCAGGGCCCTGGACCTCTCCACCAGGATGGAGAAGAAGTTCTGGGTCCCCGCCTTGAAACTCCTCAAGACCCGGGCCGACTCCAATCTCATCACCTGGACCCCCTCGGTCACGGCCTGGCTGGCCTCCGGGCTCCGGGCCCTGAGGGTGAGCGGTCTCTACCCGGGGGCCTCGGACCTCTTCTCCCAGGTCCTCCTTCAGGCCGAGTCCACCTTCCACCTCCTCGTCTCCGAGGACGAACGGACGGGGGAGACCGTTGGGGACGGGAACCCCGACACGGACGGAGACGGAATCCCCGAAACCCTGGCGGCAGGCGGTCCCTTCGGAATCGCGCCGGTCCTCGCGGAAAGGCGGGAACTCCTCTTCACCACCATCCCGCCCAAGGGAGGCGGAAAGAAGCCCACAGCCACGGTCACCGTGACCTGGTCCATGGACGTGCACCCGATCTTCATCAACAACTGCCATTGCCACCTGAACGGATCCAAGAGCGGGGGACTGGACCTCTCCAGCTACGAAAGCATGATGCGCGGCGGCGGCGACCAGGCCCGCTTCCCCATCGTCGTGCCGTACAACGCTTCCCAGAGCCTGCTCTACCTGAAGCTCAGCCTGGACACCCCACCCATCGGCTCCCGCATGCCCTACTTCCAGGATCCCCTCAAGCCGCCCCAGCTCAAGAAGGTCCGGGACTGGATCAACCAGGGCGCCAAGGAGAACTGACTCCCCTCCCGGACGCCGGGGATATATCTGCATTTTCGCAATACCAGGATCCCGGCGGGCTTCCTGCCAGGGCCGCCCCCGAGGGTCCCTCTTCCGTCGGCCCGGGGATCCAGGAGAGAGATCCTCATGTCCAAAGAGCCGGCCCGGAGAGGCTTCTCGAAACGGCCGGAACGGCCGTCCCGGACCCCGGTCTTGAGGGGAAGGTCGGGAAAGATCCATAATCCCCCCTCCCGCCCGGAAGGGCGGAAGGAGGTCCGGCCCATGGCGCAAAACGAAGAAAGAGGGGCCGGGAGAAGTCCCGGCGGAGCCCTGATCGTCGTGGATCTCCAGCTGGATTTCCTCCCCGGCGGTGCTCTTCCCGTGCCCCAAGGGGACCGGGTGGCCGCCCCCATCGCCGCCCTGGTCCTGGAAGGCCCTTTCTCCCTGGTCGTGGCAACCCAGGACTGGCATCCGCCGGGCCACATCTCCTTCGCCTCCAGCCATCCCGGAAGGGAGCCTTTCGACACGATCCTCCTCCATGGATCCCCCCAGGTCCTCTGGCCCGACCATTGCGTCCAGGGAACTCCCGGCGCCGCACTCCACCCGGAACTCCCCCTGGAGCCCTTGACCCTCATCCTCCGGAAGGGGATGGATCCCCTGGTGGACTCGTACAGCGCCTTTCGGAGCGCCCCCGGCCCGGGAGGCCGGCGGACCCCGACGGGCCTGGCGGGCTTCCTGGAGGAGAGGGGCGTGAAAGAGATCTATCTTTGCGGCCTGGCCCGGGACTACTGCGTCAAGTGGACCGCCCTGGACGGCGCCGCCGCGGGATTCGAGACCTTCTTCCTGTGGGACTTGACCATGCCCGTGGAGGAGGCTTCGGACCCTTCTGTTCGAGCGGAACTGGAAGAAGCCGGGGTGAAGATCCTGGACTCCACCTCCCTCCTCCCCTGAAGAAGGAAAGACTCCCATGAGAAGGTTCCACGTGGCGACGGAAGAGGAGATCCGGGCCGGGCGTGTGACGGACGCCTATTTCCTCAACGCGGAAAAGGTGCTGGCGGAAGCCGGGGCGGACAAGGAGGTCGCCGCCGAGGTCTCGGTGAAACGCCTTCCCGCCGGCTGGTCCTGGGCGGTGCTCTGCGGGATCGAGGAGGTCGCCAGGCTTCTGGAAGGCCTGGAGGGAATCGAGGTGGACGCCCTCCCCGAAGGCTCTCTCTTCCACGCCGGCGAGCCCGTCCTCGCGATCCGGGGTCGATACACCAGTTTCTGTATACATGAAACAGCCCTCCTGGGGCTCCTCTGCCAGGCCTCGGGGATCGCCACTGCCGCCGCCCGGTGCAGGATCGCCGCCGGAGAGAAGCTCCTCCTGAGCTTCGGCGCCCGCCGCCAGCACCCGGCCGTCGCCCCCATGGTGGAGAGGGCCGCATGGATCGGGGGGACCGACACGGTCTCCTCGGTGCTCGGAGCGGAACTCCTGGGAATTCCCGCCCGGGGCACCATGCCCCACTCCATGATCCTCGTCATGGGGGACACCGTGGAAGCGGCGGAGGCCTTCGACAGGATCGTGGACCCCGAGACGCCCCGTCTCGTCCTGATCGACACCTTCCAGGACGAAAAGTTCGAAGCCCTTCGAGTCGCCCGGGCCCTGGGAGACAGGCTCTCCGCCCTTCGCCTGGACACCCCTCCCAGCCGCCGGGGAGACCTGAAGGCCCTTGCCGAAGAGATCCGCTGGGAATTGGACCGGCGGGGCTTCGAGAAGGTGAAGATCCTCGTGAGCGGCGGAATCGGAGAGAAGGAGATCCTCGAACTGAAGGACACGGTGGACGGATTCGGTGTAGGCTCCTTCATCTCCCGGGCGCCCCACGTGGACTTCGCCCTGGACATCGTGGAAGTGGAGGGAACCCCCCTGGCCAAGCGGGGGAAGAAATCGGGGAGGAAGGACCTCCTCCAGTGTCCAGCCTGTACAAGGAGGGAGGTCCTCCCCGTCGGGACACCCTGGACCTGCCCCGATTGCGGAAACCCGGGAATATCCCTCCTGGAGCCCCTCCTCCGGAACGGGAGAATCACCGCTTCCCTTCCCCCGCCCCGGCGGATCAAAGAGCGCGCCCGCAAAGCGCTCGAAAATCGAAATCGTGCCGGGAGAAAAAATGCAGGATCCTCCCCCTGACGCTCAGTCGAAGACCCCGGTGAACTGGAGCACAAGGCCCGTGGGAAGAGCCTTGTTCAATGCTCCGGTTGGGCTCTTCACGTCGGGAGAGGTGAGAAGCTGGAGGGGCGGCGAAGGAAGACCCAGGTTCAGTTCGAGGCCCCGCGAGAAGACCAGGCCCAGGGAATTGCTCGCCTTGTCGGCGAAGAAGAACTGGCTGAAGAGCCTCGCCCCGGCCATCCCGGCCGAGGAGGGAAGGGAAAGGGAGAGCCTCCCCCCAAAACTTCCCCCCGAGATGGAAAGGGGCAAAAGGAAGAAGAAAGTGGGCCTGACGTAGAGGAAGTTCCCCGGCGCCCCCAAGGGCCCAAGGTCCAAGGGAAGGGGGAGGTTCCCGAGGAAATCCCTGGAAGTGCCGACGAGCACTCCCGCCGCATAGGCTCTCTTCAATCCCGAGGTCTCCAGGGTCAAGGATCCTCCCGGGACCAGGCGGGCCGGGAAGGGACAACCCACGAGGAATGGGTCCTTTCCGGCCAAGGTCCCGCCCTTTCCGAAGAAGGTCACCTTTCCCGCCATGGACCGGCACGCATGGGCGTCCATGAGGTAACCGCTATGGCCGGGAACACCCGGGATCACGATCTCCACCAGGAGATTCCCCCTGTTCCTGGCATAGGTGAAAGGCACGCCCCACGACCACCGGACCAGGAAACGCCCGGGATGGGAGGGAAGGAGGGGAGGGAGATCGAAAGCGGTCTTGGGGAAGACCGTCACGATGGGGCCGGTCCTGTTGGCGGCGAAATTCACGGACATGGAGGAAGGCCCCACCCGGGTATATCCAAGTCGGATTTCCAGGGAAGGGATCCGGCGGGCCTTGTACGTATTGCTCCCCTTCCCGTCGCGCCTCACGGCCATACCCGCGATGAGGGCGGCGTGGGCGCAGAGGCAGGCCCCGTCCACGACCTGCTGGGTCCTCCCAGCCGTATACCCGAAGGGAAAGACGCTCGTCCTGTTTCCTTCGGCCTTTTCCAGGGACCAGGGGACCACCCTGGTCTCCTGGGCACGAAGCAGGCAGGTCGAGAGGAAGATCCCGAGAAAGAGCCTCGCCCGTCCCATGAAAGCCTCCAAAAGGATTTTCCCGGAGCACCCCGGACGGGCGGACCGGGAAAGAAGAATGCATCATAAACATCTTCCGCCCCCAGGGCTCCCCTCCCCAGCCGGGAGGTCCAGGCCGCCTCCCTCCACTGGATCGAATCGAGACACCTCTCCCTCCGGCCCAGCCCCCCATGCATCCCTTCGGGTTCCCGCGAGGCGGCCCGCTCCGCTCCCGCACCCCACAGGTGCTCCCCCGGAAACAGCCCGGGAGCGGGAAATCCGGATACTCCGAAAAGGAGGCCGGGAGAAGCCCCTCGGGCGGGACCCCTCCCGGCACACACGCTCTCTCGCCTTTCAGCGATTCAAACCTGGAAACGTTCGACCATCTCCTTCAATGTGGAGGAGAGCTCCCGGAGCCTCCTGGCATTGCCCCTGACGTCTCCGCTGTTTCCCGCCATGGCCTCGGCCACGGAATTCACCTCGCCGATGTCCTTGGCGATCTCCTGGGAGACCGTGGAGACCTCCTCGACGCTGGCCGACATCTCCGTGATTCCCCCCGACGCCTGGGAGATGTTCTGGGCGATCTCCTCGGTGGTCTCGGTCTGCCGTTCCACTTCCAGGGCGATGGTCGAAACGAGCCCGTTGATCTCTTCCACGATGGAAGTGATCCTGTTGATCCGTTCCGCCGCTTCCGCAGTGGATCCCTGGATACTCTCCACGCTGGACTTGATCTCCAAGGTGGCCTCGGCCGTCTGCTTGGCCAGGGCCTTCACCTCGTTGGCCACCACGGCGAAGCCCTTTCCGGCCTCCCCCGCCCGGGAGGCCTCGATGGTTGCGTTCAGGGCGAGAAGGGCCGTCTGTTCCGAGATGTCCGTGATCACCTCGGTGACCACGTCGATCTTCTTCGCCGCATCCCCGAGCTGGGTGACACCGGCCGAGGCGGACCGGGCCGCCTCCACGGCCCTTTCCGTGATGGCCTGGGCCTTCTCGGTTCCGGACCGGATCTCCCGGAAGGACCCCTCCAGTTCCTTCACCCGGACCGTAACCTCAGCCACGTTCGCCGCAGCCTGCTTGGCCGCCCCGGCCACGGTGTGGATGCTGACGCTCATCTCCTCGGCCGCCGCCGCCACGGTTCTGGACCTTTCCGAGGTCTCTTCCACGCCCTTGGTCATTTCTTCGGCGATCTCGGTGAGCCCCCCTGCGGAGGAATCCAAAGTCTTGGTATTCCCCACGAGTTCCTTGAAGCTCTCCTGGATCCTTTCCATGAACGTATTGAAGGATTTCGCCAGGGATCCGAGCTCGTCTTCCGTGTCCACCTTCACCCTCTGGGAGAGGTCCCCCTCCCCTGCGAAGGCGAAGGCCTCCTCCATGAGTCCCACGGGCTTGGAGACGAAGCGTCCGATGAGGAAGTGGATCATTCCCAGGATGACCAGGAAGATCACGCTCCCCACCCCCAGGCTGAGGAGGCCCCCCATCTTGAGCTCCGAGAACTCCTTCGTGAAATCCACGGGAATCACCACAACGCCGGCGGCCTTTCCCGAAAAATCCTTGAAGGGACCGTAATAGGTCACCAGGTCCTTCCCATCCCTTTCTTCGCGCCTCGTCAGGGGTTCGCCCCTGGAGACCACCTCCTCCAGGGCGGCCCGGTCCGCCGGAGGCGGGTTCTCCCGGTCGCTGGAAGCCAGGAGCCGGAAGCCGCCCTCTCCGGGCACGAAGACGAAGACATCGAAACCGAACTCCTCCTTGAGTCCCGCCACGAGCCGGTCCGAGAGGCCCCGGCCGAACTCCACGCTCCCAACGTGCTTCCCTTCGTGGAAGACGGGGACCACCCCCCTGATACTCAGGCCGGCCTTTCCCCTCTCCACGCCGATCCTCGGCTCCTTGGTCCGGTTGACTTCGACGACGGTCTTCCGGAAGGAGGTCAGGTCGTCGCCGAACCGGTCCAGGTCGTGAAGCCGAAGAAAGGATTTCCCTGAAGGCAGGTGGAACTGGAACTGCGCCACCCCCAGGTTTTTCTTGAGGGTTTCGTAGATGGGCACGGTCAGCGCCTTCAGCCCTTCCCGGTCCCCCGCGGCGAGGCGTTCCTGCACCTGGGGAATGCTCGCCACGCAGGATGCGAGGGAGTAGGACTGGCCCGCCGTATCCCGGATCAACTGAAGAAAATGTTTGTAATCCGCCCTGAGCAGGTCCTTGTTGATTTTTTCCATCTTCTCCGTGGAGAGGGAATAATCTCTTCCAAGGAAACCCAGGACGGAAACGGCCACGATCCCGCCCAGGGCCCACATCAACTTGGCCCTGAGAGAGAGCCCCGTCCAGCCTTTACCCATCCTTCCGGCCTTTCTCTTCCCGTTGCCCTCTTTCCGCATCCCCGTTCCTCGAGCCGTCTTCTTTCCCTCGAGGCCCTTCCCCTTTTTTGCAGCCGCCGGCGGCCTCCTTTCCGGACGGCTTGTTCCGCGTCCCCTTGCAAGGGGACCCTTTCGGGAGGAAAAAGAAAAAAGTTGAAACCTCCAACCCATGAATTTTTATACGCCCCTCCCCGGGTATTCCGGGCCGTTGCTTCCCGCAACCGTCCTTCGAGGCACCTTGAATCCAAGGCCGGGCGGCCGGCTTGGGTCAGGGGGATGGAGAGGGGAGGAAGTGCTTCGAATCCTCTCCGGGGAGTGAAGAAAAAGGTTGTTTTCAGGAAAAAATGCCCAGGCTTTGATACCTGTTTCTTCCGGAAAAATTCATGTCTCCAAAAGAGACTTTCGCCCGCAGGAGCCGTTTCTCCCGGCCCCTGCAGGTTTCCCAACCACGGCCCCGCCGGAGGGAAAGAGGGGCGGAGAGGGGACGGATGCGCCCTGGATCCTCAGGAAAAAAAGGATGCCGGGGAAGGGCGCCCTTGCAGGCCCCCCTCCCCGGCACACACGCTCTCTCGTCTCTATCGAATACCGATCAGACCCGGAAGCGGCCCACCATCTCCTTCAAGGTGCTGGAAAGCTCCCGGAGCCTCTTTGCGTTGCCGTCCACATGGCCGCTGCTCTCGGCCAAAGCAATTGCCACGGAGTTCACATCCCCTATTTCCCTGGCGATCTCCCTGGAGACCGTGGAGACCTCTTCCACGCTGGAAGAAACCTCCTGGATCCCTCCCGAGGCCCTGGTGATGTTCTCCGCGATCTCCCTGGTCGTCCCCGTCTGGGCCTCCACTTCCTCCGTGATGATCGAAACGAGGGAATCGATCTCCTCCACGACCGACGTGATCCGGCTGATCCGGTCCGCCGCTTCCGCGGTGGAGCCCTGGATGCTCTCCACGGTGGACTTGATCTCCAGGGTGGCGTCGGCGGTCTGCTTGGCCAGGGCCTTCACCTCGTTGGCCACAACTGCGAACCCCTTGCCCGCATCCCCCGCCCGGGAGGCCTCGATGGTGGCGTTCATGGCGAGAAGGGCCGTCTGTTCCGAGATGTCCGTGATCACCTCCGTGACGGAACCGATCTTCCTGGCGGCTTCACCCAGCTTCCGGACCCCTTCCGAAGCGGACCGGGCGGCCGAGACGGCTCCCTGGGTGATGGACCTGGCCTTCTCCGTTCCCTCCTGGATACCCCGGAAGGTACCCTCCAGGTCCTTCACCTTGACCGTAACGTCTGCCATGCTGACGGCCGCTTCCTTCGCCGCACCCGCCACGGACTGGATCGTGACGCTCATCTCCTCGGCGGCAGCCGCCACCGTCCTGGACCGCTCGGTCGTCTCCTCCACCCCCTGGGACATCTCGCAGGCGATTCCGGCGAGTCCCCCGGCCGAATCGTCCAGGACCAGGGTATTCTCCGCCAAGGCCCGGAAACTCTCCTGGATCTTCACCATGAAACGATTGAAAGACTCGGCCAGGGATCCCAACTCGTCCCCGGACCGGACATCAACCCTCCTGGAAAGGTCACCTTCTCCGGCCAGGGCGAAGGCCTCCTTCATGATTCCCACGGGCTTCGTGACGAAACGCCCGATGAGGAAGTGGATCACCCCGAGGACCAGCACGAGGAAGAGGAGCCCTCCTCCGAGATTTGCGAGACGGTTCCTCTTCATCTCGGCGAAGGCGGCCGTCGCGTCCTTTGGAATGGCCACCACACCGATGATCTTCCCCGAGAAATCCCTCAAAGGACCGAGAAAGGTCACAAGCTTCCTTCCATCCACCTCGAAGGCCCGGACCATCTTGTCGCCGGTCTCCATGATGGTTTTCAGGACGGGGACGGCCTGGGCGGGAATTTCCATGGGGCCCGTCTTGGCCTGAAGCCGGAATCCATCCTCCTTCGGGGCCACAACGGCCAGATCGAAACCGAACTTCTTCTTGAGACGCCCTACGAGCTGATCGGTCAAACCGCAACCGAACTCCACGCTTCCGGCGTGACGGCCCTGGAGGAAAACCGGAACCACCCCCCGGATGCCCATCCCGGCCACCCCCTTCTCAACGCCCACACTGGGGGCCTTGAACCGGTTGGCTTGGACTACGGTCTTCCGGAAGGAGGAAAGGTCGTCGCCGAATTTCCCGGGCTTGTGCAACCGGAGAAAGGACGTGGCCGGGGGAATGTGGAACTGGAACTGGGCCACGCCCAGGTCCTTCTTCAATACCCGATAGATGGGGGAAACGACCTGAAGGAGCTCCTTCCGGTCCTTCCTCGAAAGGGCTTCCTGGACTCGGGGCAGGGAGGCCACGCACAAGGCCATGGCGTAGGACTCGTGGGCCGTGTCTTCGATGAGCTGGAGGAAATGGCCGTAATCCTCCTCCAGGACGGCCCTGTTGGACTCGAGGACCTCCGTGGAAGCCCGGGAATCCTCTTTGAGAAGGAACGCCGTCACGGAAAGAGCGACGATCCCCCCAATGGTCCACATGAGCTTGGCCCTGAGGTTGAGTCTTCTCCATCCGGAAAAGGACCTAACGGGGAGACCTACCTCCCTCAGGTTCTCTTTTTCCTTACCCCGCATTTTTCACTCCTA
>Ga0256914_1000447_pt1 | contig 40886 bp, 31 predicted proteins | sample HulkmetaG_FD_191571 | JGI IMG/M metagenome (GOLD analysis project Ga0256914, IMG submission 191571) | Hydrothermal chimney microbial communities from Main Endeavour vent field at the Juan de Fuca Ridge, Pacific Ocean - Hulk | ecosystem: Environmental > Aquatic > Marine > Hydrothermal vents ... | reverse complement strand
TTTGCGTCGGTCGAGCGGATGGGATCAGCGTTTTCGGTATGAGGCGGGAGAGCGGTTCATCGTGTGTAAGGGGTCGAGGTTTTTTGCATCGCCGGGCACGATCTCCCTGACGCCTCCTTGTCTGGATGTATTGAACCAGGACAAGCCCTTGCCTGGCGGGGCACAAACCGCTATAGTTCGCACCACGCTTCAGGCGCGTAGCTCAGCTGGTTAGAGCACCACCTTGACATGGTGGGGGTCAGCGGTTCGACTCCGTTCGCGCCTACCAAACGGAAAGCAAAAAGGGGTTGCCGTGAGCAACCCCTTTTTCTATTACAAGCCGCCGCCGGATCTACTGTTTGGCCAGTTCGTAGGTGGCTCGGGCCGGTGAAGTGATCCGCCCCTGCCGCTTGAGATAGGCCAGGGTCTGAGGCAGGTTTCCTACAGTGATTCCTTTCTCTTCCAGCGCTTTTTTAAGCTCCGAGGTGGTGATCCGTCCCACGCTGGAGATCACCTCCAGCACTGCTTCAGTGACGCTGCCGCGTCCGCCGCGCCGACCGCCGGCCGGTTTCTTTCCGGTGAGTTTGGCGATCTCGTTGTCGATGGCGGCCAGTTCCCGCTTGTGTTTGGCCATGAGCGCACGGCGCTTAGCCCGCAGCTCTTTCAGCTGTTCTTTACGGGCTTCTTCCTGCATGCGGCGCTCCTCTTCCTCTCTTTGCCGGGCCAGTTCATAGAGCTCGGCTGCAGAGAGCTCTTCCACGGATGCGATTTTCTTTTTGACCATTATTTTCCTCTTGCCTGACGTTATATGTTTGAAGGGAATGGACGGAAGCAACATCCATGTAAATTTAGATCACGACGAGAATATATAAAATTTTCTTGGCATGGGCAAATGGAAAATAAAGTATTGGGCGGTGAGGTCGGCCTCATTTCCATATATTTCACAAAGAGGGGAAAGAAAAAGGTGATGTGGCGGCGCCGGTGAGGTGGTCTTGTGGTCAGGCTGGGTTTTTCTTCAGGAATTCCAGGAGCTCGTTCTTAGGTCCGCTGTATATGATGCGATCCCTTTTTTGGCGCAGTTGGTAGTCGTACATGGGATCGTAATATTCGGTGAGCAGATGAGCGATCCAGCTGGCGTGGACGTCGGCGGGAGCGCCTTTCTCCATGGCCCGGATGGCGGCCTCCAGCGCTTCGGACAGGGCCTTGTGTCGCTTGCCGCCGAGACGGCGGGCGATGCGGTTCAGGCCGTTTCTGGCCTGGTCGGCCCAGCGTTCGAATCCTTCTTCTTCGCCGTGGAGTCGGCGGTATTCCTCCAGGGAGCGAACCACGTATTCGTCGATGGAGTTGGCGATGCGGGTTTCCAGGTCGGCCTCGAGTATCACCAGGGGGCTTTGGGACATGCGTTCGAACAGTACGGGCGGAAGGTGGCGGGAGCCAATGGCGCGGCTCTCGTCTTCCAGATGGACGCGCGGCCCTTTTTCGTGCCGGTGGCGGAGCAGTGCCACGGAAAGCCGGTTTTCGAAATCCACCTGTGTGGGTTGAGGCGTGGCGTGGCGGCCGAAGGCGGAACCCCGGTGCCAGGCCAGCTCTTCGAGATCGATGCTGTCGTCCAGGGCGGCGATGAGCAGTGTCTTGCCCACGCCGGTGCGACCGCCGATGATCACGGGTTCGAGGACGCGGGCGTTCTCTTCAAGCTGTTCGATGAGAAAGCGGCGCAAGGCTTTGTAGCCTCCTTTGACACGGGGGTAGGCGACGCCCGTGGCTTCCCGGATCCATTCCTGCGTGATTTTTGAACGCATGCCGCCACGGAAGCAGTAGAGCGCACCCTGGGGGTGTTCCCGCACGAAACGAGCCCAGTGTTCGGTCCGTTCGCGGCGGGGCGCACCGTCCACCAAGGTCCGGCCCAGCGCAACGGCCGCCTCCTGACCCGCTTCTTTGTACCGAATGCCGATGAGGTGGCGCTCTTCATCGGTCAACAACGGCAGGTTGACGGCACCGGGAATGGTGCCCGCGGCGAACTCGACCGGCGCCCGCACGTCCAGCAGCGGCCTGCGTTCGAGAAAGAGGGTGGTGTAGTCGTCGATCTCGGGCAGCCTCATCAGCGCACCTCGATGCGGGGTCCACCGCCCCACGCCTCGAGGCGGCCGATGGGTTGGAGCTCCAGGCCGGCGGCGCGGACCACGGCATGGAATCGCGCTTCCGCTTGGGGGCGCACGGCCACGAGCAGGCCGCCCGAAGTCTGGGGGTCGCACAACAGCGCCCGTTTCTCGTCGTCCAAGCCGGCGACTTCGTGGCCGTAACTGGCGAAGTTGCGTTCGGCACCACCGGGTGAACACCCCAGCGCCAGGTAGGTTTTCACATGAGGTAACAGCGGCACCCGTTCGAATTGAATTGCGGCCGCCAGATCGCTGCCCCGGCAGATCTCCAACAAATGGCCCAGCAGGCCGAAGCCGGTGACATCGGTCATGGCGGTGACGCCGTCGATCCGGCCCAGCTCAGTGCCCACCTTGTTCAGGCGGCACATGGTCTCCGGCGCGATGCGTTGATGTTCCGGTTTCAGTTTTTTCTGTTTTTGAGCGGTGGTGAGGATGCCGATACCCAACGGTTTGGTGAGATAGAGCGCGCAACCCGCTTCGGCGGCGTCGTTGCGTTTGAGGTGGCGATTTTCGACGGTTCCGGTCACCGCCAGCCCGAAGATGGGCTCGGGGGCGTCGATGGAATGGCCTCCGGCCAGGGGGATGCCCGCCTCCTTGCAGGTATGTCGGCCGCCATCGATGACTCGACGCGCCACTTCCGGGCCCAGTTTGTCGATGGGCCATCCGAAGACGGCGATGGCCATCAGGGGCGTGCCGCCCATGGCATAGATGTCGCTGATGGCGTTGGTCGCGGCGATGCGTCCGAATTCGAACGGGTCGTCCACGATGGGCATGAAGAAGTCGGTGGTGGAGATCACCGACCGGCCATCGCCCAGATCGTATACGGCGGCGTCGTCCCGGCTGGCGTTGCCCACGAGTAACCGGGGGTCGTCGGGCGTACCGACGGCGCCCTGCAAGATTTCGTCCAGTAGCCGGGGTGCGATCTTGCAACCGCAACCCGAGCCGTGGCTGTATTCGGTGAGTCGGATTTCCGTCATGCGTTATTTATAGAACCGATGGCATCGAACAAATCACGTTAATATATCAGCTTTTCAATATCCCTTAATATATCTTCGGTCGTGGATTTTCAGCGACGTTTCGGCGGCGTCGGCCGTCTGTATGGGTTGGACGCATTGGCGCGTTTTCGCACCGCCCATGTCTGTGTCATCGGCGTCGGTGGCGTGGGCGCCTGGACGGCGGAGGCGTTGGCGCGCAGCGCAGTGGGGCGGATCACCCTCATCGATCTGGACCATCTGGTGGAGTCCAACATGAACCGTCAGTTGCCCGCGCTGGATTCGACGTTGGGGCGGGCCAAGGTCCAGGTGATGGCCGAGCGCATCCTGCAGATCAACCCCCGCGCCGAAGTGATCCCGGTGGAGACCTTCGCGGAGCCGGACAACCTGGACGGTCTGATCGCGTCCGACGTCCACCAGGTAGTGGATTGCATCGACAGCGCCCGGGTGAAAGCGGCCTTGGTGCATCACTGCCGGCGGGCCCGCATTCCCATCATCACCGTGGGGGGCGCCGGCGGACGGACCGATCCGACGCGCATCCGTGTGAGCGACCTCAGCCGGACGGAACAGGATCCCCTGTTGGCCCGGACCCGTCGCCTGTTGCGTCAACGGTATGGCTTCAGCCGCAACCCCAAGCGCCGTTTCGGTGTGCCGGCGGTCTGGAGCGACGAACCGCAAGTCCGGATCGTCGCCGCGGAAGGACACTGCGAAAGCGGGCCGGCGGGCGGGCTCAACTGCGGTGGTTACGGGGCCTGTGCGCCGGTGACCGCGACCTTCGGAATGGCGGCCGCCGCCGAAGCCTTGAAGCGGCTGGCGGCCAAGGCGTGAAGCCACGTGCCGCCCGCCGCGCTCGGGGCGCTGTAGTATCATTTTCGCCTGCCGTCATTCACCGAGGAACCCCCATGCTCAAGCTCCGCGGCGCGCCCGCATTTTCCGAATTCCGCCTCAGAAAACTGGAGCAGAAAGTGGCCCGTCGTCTGGGCCGCCCGGTAGAACTGTACGCCGAGTTCCTGCACTTGGTGGAGCTGTTCGAGACCCTGGAATCCGACGAGCTTCGGGTGTTGGAGCGCGTTCTTCGATACGGCCCCACCCTGGAGGTGCACGAGCCCCGGGGGAGGATGCTGCTGGTGGCGCCGCGACCCGGCACCATTTCGCCCTGGTCCTCCAAGGCCACGGATATCGCCCACAACTGTGGCTTGGCCAAGGTGGAGCGCATCGAGCGGGGCGTCGTTCACTACTTGCCGGAGTCCTTGACCGACCACGAGCTGGCGGAGGCGGCGGCCGTCTTGCACGACCGCATGACGGAAACGGTCTTCTACAGCCTGGACGACGCCGAAGCGCTTTTTTTCCATGCCGAACCGCGCACCTACACGGAGGTGGACATCCTGGGCGGCGGACGGGCGGCACTGGAACGGGCCGATGCCGAGTTGGGGCTGGCCCTCTCCGGGGACGAGATCGATTATCTGGTGGAGAGCTTCCAAGGGCTTGGACGCAACCCCACGGACGTCGAGCTGATGATGTTCGCACAGGCCAACTCGGAACACTGCCGCCACAAGATTTTCAACGCCCGCTGGATCATCGACGGCGAGCCGCGTGAACGCAGCCTCTTCCAGATGATCCGAAACACCACCGACCGGGCGCCCGAGGGGGTCTTGTCCGCCTACCGGGACAACGCCGCCGTGGTGGAGGGCAGCGAGGGCACCCGCTTCTTCCCCGGCCCGGACGATCGGGTCTACGCTGAACGGAGTGAACCCATCCACTTTCTCATGAAAGTGGAGACCCACAACCATCCCACCGCCATATCTCCCGATCCTGGAGCCGCTACCGGATCCGGCGGTGAGATCCGTGACGAAGGGGCCACCGGACGCGGCTCCAAACCAAAGGCGGGACTGTGCGGATTTTCTGTCTCAAACCTGCGCATTCCCGGTTTCGAACAACCTTGGGAGCGGAATTTCGGCAGGCCGGGGCGCATCGTCTCCGCGCTGGAGATCATGCTCGAAGGACCCATCGGCGCCGCCGCCTTCAACAACGAGTTCGGCAGGCCCAACCTGTGCGGCTATTTCAGGACCTTCGAGATGGAAGTGCCGGCGGCCGAGGGCACCGAGTTGCGCGGCTACCACAAGCCCATCATGCTGGCCGGGGGAATCGGCAACATTCGCGAAGAGCACATCGAGAAAAAGCCTTTTCCCGCAGGCGCGCCCCTGGTGGTGCTGGGCGGGCCGGCCATGCTCATCGGCCTGGGCGGTGGCGCGGCCTCTTCCATGGCTTCGGGCGCTTCGTCGGAAGATCTGGATTACGCCTCGGTTCAGCGGGCCAATCCCGAGATGCAACGCCGTTGCCAGGAGGTCATCGACCGCTGCTGCGCTCTAGGGGAGGAGAGCCCCATCCTTTTCATACACGACGTGGGAGCCGGAGGGCTCTCCAACGCCTTGCCGGAACTGATCCACGATGCCGGCTTGGGCGGACGGTTCGAGCTGCGCACCATTCCCACGGCCGATCCGGGCATGACCCCCATGGAGATCTGGTGCAACGAAGCCCAGGAACGCTACGTGTTGGCCATCCATCCCGACCGACTGGAACGTTTCCAGGCCATTTGCGAGCGTGAACGCTGCCCTTACGCCGTGGTGGGCGAGGCCGTGGACGAAGACTGGTTGCTGCTTGGAGACGGATTGTTCGAGAACAATCCCATCGACATGCCCATGAGCTTGTTGTTCGGCAAGCCCCCCAAGATGTTGCGACGGGTGACGCACGTCGAACCCAGGCTGGTGCCCCTGATGTTGGAAGGCGTCTCCGTGGAACAGGCGCTGGAACGGGTGCTGCGGTTGCCCACGGTGGCGGACAAGACGTTTCTCGTCACCATCGGCGATCGCAGCATCACCGGCCTGGTGGCGCGGGACCAGATGGTGGGGCCATGGCAAGTGCCGGTGGCGGACGTGGCGGTCACCTTGGCCGATTACGAGGGGTATGCCGGGGAGGCCATGGCCATGGGCGAGCGCACCCCCCTGGCCCTGGTGGACGCGCCCGCCTCGGGTCGTATGGCCGTTGGAGAGGCGGTCACCAACATCATGGCGGCGCCCATCGAAGGCCTGGAGAAGATCAAACTTTCCGCCAACTGGATGGCCGCCGCCGGCCACCCCGGGGAAGACGCCCGGTTGTACGACACGGTGGAAGCGGTGGGCATGGCGCTTTGCCCAGAGCTGGGGCTGGCCATTCCGGTGGGCAAGGACTCCATGTCGATGAAAACCGTCTGGGAGGAAGGAGGCCGGCGCCGGGAGATGGCCGCGCCGCTGTCGCTCATCGTCAGTGCCTTCGCCCCGGTGTCGGATGCCCGCCGTGTGCTCACCCCGCAACTACGTACCGATCTGGGCGACACCGACCTCATCCTGATCGATCTGGGAGAGGGGCGCAACCGCCTGGGGGGATCGGCGCTGGCCCAGGTGTATGGCCAGCTGGGTGACCGGGTGCCCGACCTCGACCGGCCCGAATTGTTGCGGCGCCTGTTCGACGCCGTGCAGGAGTTGAACCGGGAAGGGTTGCTGCTGGCCTGTCATGATCGTTCCGATGGGGGGTTGGCGGTGACCTTGCTCGAAATGGCGTTCGCGGGGCGGTGCGGCCTCGACGTGGACATCAGCGTGCTCGGCGAGGACCCTCTGGCGGCGCTCTTCGCCGAGGAGCTGGGCGTCGTGTTGCAGGTCCGCCACGCCGACAGTGACGACATCCTGGTCTGGTTGGAGGAGGCGGGCTTGGGCGACTGCAGCTACCTCATCGGCACCACCCGAGAGGACGACGTCATCCTGTTCCGCCATCGGGGACGCGAATTGTTGCGGCGGCCGCGCGGCGCCTTGCAGAAGCAGTGGTCCGAAACCAGTCACCGGATGCAGTCGCTGCGTGACAACCCCGAGTGTGCCCTCGAAGCGTTCGAACGCATCGACCGGCCCGATCCGGGGCTTTCGGCGCGACTCACCTTCGACCCCGACGAAGATGTGGCGGCGCCCTTCATCGAATCGGCTCGGCCGCCCGTGGCCATCCTGCGTGAGGAAGGGGTGAACGGTCAGCAAGAGATGGCCTGGGCTTTTCACAAGGCCGGCTTCGAATGCGTCGATGTGCACATGTCCGACATCCTGTCCGGCGAAGTCACCCTCGACCGTTTTCGGGGATTGGTGGCCTGCGGAGGATTCAGTTACGGCGACGTGCTCGGCGCCGGCGAGGGGTGGGCCAAGTCCATCCTTTTCAACGAACGGGCGCGGGAGCAGTTCCAGGCCTTTTTCGAGCGTCCCGACACCTTCGCATTGGGGGTGTGCAACGGCTGCCAGATGCTCTCCAACCTCCGGGAGCTCATCCCGGGGGCGGCCCATTGGCCCCGGTTCGTGCGCAACAAATCGGAACAGTTCGAAGCCCGTTTCGTGATGGTGGAGGTGCTGGAGAGCCCATCCATCCTCCTGGCCGGTATGGCGGGCTCTCGATTGCCCATCGCGGTGGCCCACGGTGAAGGACGGGCCGAATACGGCGACGCCCAGGCTATGGAAAAGGGCATCGCCCTGCGCTACATTGAAAACGATGGCTCGGTGGCCGAGCGCTATCCGGCCAATCCAAACGGTTCGCCCCGAGGCATCACCGGCCTGACCACGGAAGACGGCCGGGTGACCATCATGATGCCCCACCCCGAGCGGGTGATCCGCACGGTGCAGAACAGTTGGCATCCGGACGATTGGGGCGAAGACGGCCCGTGGATGCGGCTCTTTCGCAACGCCCGGCAGTGGGTGGGGTGAACCAGGTGAGTGAATGTATCGACGACCGACGATCGACAACCATGAGTGACAGGTTCAAGGACAACCAGGATGGGGAACTTCTCACCCAGGAAGGCCGTCCCAGGCTGAAGAAGCCGCCCTTGTACAAGGTGCTGCTTCTCAACGACGACTACACCCCCATGGATTTCGTGGTGGAGGTGCTTCAATCCTATTTCCACATGAGCGAGGAGAAGGCGACCCAGATCATGCTCCACGTCCATACGCGGGGGGTGGGCGTGTGCGGCGTCTTCACGCGGGACGTGGCCGAGACCAAAGTGGCCCAGGTGAACGACTACGCCCGGGCCAACCAGCATCCGTTGTTGTGTACCATGGAGGAAGCCTGACGTCCGTTCGGGTGGATCGATGATGTTGAGCCAGGAACTGGAATACGTGTTGAATCAGGCCTTCATCAAGGCCACGCGAAAGCGGCAGGAGTTCATCACCATCGAACATCTGCTGCTGGCCTTGCTGGGCAATCCGTCCGCGGTGGACGTGCTCAAGGCCTGTGGCGCGGACATCGAAGCGCTGGCCGAAGACATCAGCCGGTTCATCGACGAAACCTGCCCCGTGCTGCCCGAGGGCGAAGAGCGCGAGGCCCAGCCCACGCTGGGATTCCAGAGGGTGTTGCAACGCGCGGTCTTTCACGTGCAGGCATCCGGCAAGAAAGAGGTCACGGGTGCCAACGTGCTGGTGGCCATCTTCAGCGAGAAGGATTCCCAGGCCGTCTATTTCCTCAACCGCCAGGGCATCACCCGGCTGGACGTGGTCAACTACATCTCCCACGGCGTTTCCAAGGTGAAGGACGAAGAGGACAGCGATCGCGACACCACCGCGCCCGAGGGGGAGAGCGCCGCCGGGAACGAAGGCGAATCGCGAAGCTCCGCCCTGGAGAACTGGACCACCAACCTCAACGAGCTGGCGCGACAGGGTAAGATCGACCCTCTCATCGGCCGCACCCAAGAGGTGGAGCGGGCGGTGCAGATCCTCTGTCGCCGGCGCAAGAACAACCCCCTCCTGGTGGGCGAAGCCGGCGTGGGCAAGACCGCCATCGCCGAGGGGCTGGCCAAGAAGATCGTGGATGGTGACATCCCCGATGTACTGAAGAATGCCACCATCTTCTCTCTCGATCTGGGCGGATTGGTGGCCGGCACCAAGTACCGCGGCGAGTTCGAAAAGCGGCTCAAGGCGGTGCTCAAGGAGCTGAAAAAGATTCCAGACAGCATCCTCTTCATCGACGAGATCCACACTCTCATCGGGGCCGGCGCCGCGTCCGGCGGCACTATGGACGCCTCCAACCTCATCAAGCCCATGCTGGCCTCCGGCGAGTTGCGCTGCATCGGTTCGACCACCTATCAGGAATTTCGCACCATCTTCGAGAAGGATCACGCCCTCACTCGACGCTTCCAAAAGATCGACGTGGTGGAACCGTCGGTGGAAGAGGCGGTGGAGATCCTCAAAGGGTTGCGTGGCCGTTTCGAAGCGCACCACGGCGTGACCTACACCGATGCGGCCCTGGAGGCGGCGGCCGAACTGTCGGCCAAGTACATCAACGATCGCCACCTGCCGGACAAGGCCATCGACGTCATCGACGAGGCCGGCGCCGCCACCCGGTTGCAGCCGGAAAACGAGCGGGTCACCGAGGTGGACGTGGACCAGGTGGAGGCGGTGGTGGCCCGTATCGCCCGCATCCCCGAACGCAAGGTGACTACGTCGGACGTGGAGGCCCTGCGCAACCTCGACCGCGATCTGCGCATGGTGGTGTTCGGTCAAGACGAAGCCATCGAAGCGCTCACCACTGCCATCCGCATGAACCGCTCGGGACTCACCGACGAGCGCAAGCCGGTGGGCTCCTTCCTCTTCGCCGGGCCCACGGGGGTCGGCAAGACCGAAGTCACCCGCCAGCTTGCCCGAATCCTTGGGTTGGAGCTGATCCGGTTCGACATGTCTGAATACATGGAACGGCACGCCGTCTCCCGACTCATCGGCGCGCCGCCGGGCTATGTGGGGTTCGATCAGGGGGGGTTGCTCACCGAAGAGATCAACAAGCACCCCCACTCGGTGCTCCTGCTGGACGAGATCGAGAAAGCCCATCCCGACATCTTCAATCTGCTGTTGCAGGTGATGGACCATGGCACCCTCACCGACAACAACGGGCGGAAGGCCGATTTCCGTAACGTGATCCTCATCATGACCACCAACGCCGGCGCCCAGGAGATGAGCCGTCGGTCCATCGGTTTCACGCCCCAGGACCACAGCAGTGATGGAATGGAGGCCATCAACAAATTGTTCACTCCCGAGTTCCGCAACCGCTTGGATGCCATCGTCCAGTTCAAACCGCTCTCCCTCGAGAGCATCACCCATGTGGTGAGCAAGTTCTTGTTCGAACTGGAGGAGCAGTTGGCGCAGAAGGGGGTCACGCTTGGCGTGGACGAAGCGGTGCGGCTGTGGTTGGCCGAGCATGGGTACGACCCTCGGATGGGCGCGCGCCCCATGGCCCGGCTCATCCAAGAACGGATCAAAAAACCGCTGGCGGAAGAACTCTTGTTCGGCGCCCTCAGCGAGGGCGGTCATGTGAACATCCGGCTGGAGGGCGACGAGCTGGCGTTCGACTTCGAAAATCAGCCGGAGAAGGCTTGAATCTTGGATCCTTGCGGGAGGCGGTCGGCGCCGGATCCACGGCGCCACCGGCGGGGATCAACGTTCGCGATAGACGATCCGGCCCTTGGTGAGGTCGTATGGGGTCATCTCCACCTTCACCCGGTCTCCGGTGAGGATTCGGATGTAGTGCTTGCGCATCTTGCCGGAAATGTGGGCCGTGATCACATGGCCGTTGTCCAGCTCCACCCGGAACATGGTGTTGGGCAACGTCTCCTTCACCACCCCTTCCATTTCGATTACATCTTCTTTCGCCATCGAACGCGTCTGATACCGCTTTGTCTGTTGTCAAGGCGGCGGATTATAGCATTCCAGCCGCCCTTGTCAGCCTGCACGGGGCCACGAGTCATTGCAACATGAAGGTCTCGTACTCCAGCCGCCGTAACTGGCGGGACAGTATTGCCAATCCCACCAGGGCGGCCAGCGTCACGGCGGCGGCAAAGCCGAAACCGTAGAACTGTGGGCCCAGCTGCAACGTGATCCAGGTGAAGCCCAAGTTGGCGGTCAAAAAGATCAGGCAGAGAAAGAGGGCAAAGCCCAGCAGGTCCAGATAGAACAGGACGTTGAGAATGGCCAGCAGCAGCACCTGGATCCCCACTCCGATGAGATCCACGTTGAACAGAGGCAGGTAGAGGTGGGAGATTCCCAGGGCATCGAGGAGTGCCGGGCCGGCCATCAGGAGCACCACGATGGTCAGCCCTTGGACTTTGAAGATCTCGAATACGCCTTGGCGTATGGTGAGCACCATCTGTCGTTTATAGCCGAGAATGTGATCCAGGGTGTCCCCTTCCCGCACAGATCGGTAGAAGCGGTCGTATATCTCGGCGAAGTCGGTTTCCATGCGTACCAGAAAGACCGCCATGCCGGGAATAATGGAGAGATAGGCCAAAAAGATGGGGATGTCGTAGATGACCGAGGCGCGCAGCGGACCAATGACGGCGTCCGAAGTGGCAGGATTCATCCAAAACATGAACTTGTCTGCCCAAATGCCGGAATTATAAAGCAAACCTGTAATGGCGAGACTGTAGTGGGCTTGGCTGCGTCGAAGGAAGTCATAGGCTACGAAATCTTCGCCGGGATAGTGGCGCACCACGAGCGCCAGGGTGGCGAACAGCAATACGGACTGGCCGATGAAGAAACCGAGCATGAGTCCTTCCAGCTTCAAGGCGGTGAGGGCCATGGCGGCGCCCACGGTGACGCCGTAGCCCAATAGGAAGACCCCTAAAATGAGCCGGTAGGCTTTCATGCCCGACAGAAAGATCACCAGAATCCAGATGTTGCAAAGAACCACGAAACTGCCGAGCGTGGCGAATTCGTACAGAGCCGACGCATCGAAAGCCACGTGAAGGAGCAGTGCACCCAGGCCGCCAGCGACCAAGGTCACCAGGGTGAGGGCGCCCATGAGATTGGGCAGCACCACCCGGTCTCTTTTTTCGAACAGCCGGTCAGCGATGTAACGGGTGAACAAGAGTTGCAACAGACCGGTGAGGATCAGCGAACCGGCCATGATCCAGGTCACCGTGACCAGAAACTGAACCACCAGGGTGTCCGGCACCACCCGGGTGGCGGAAAAGAGCCCAATGGCCAGCACGCCCACGATGGAGAGGATCCATGGGCCCGAACTGATGACACCGGCATAGCCATAGGCACGCAGCAGTCCGAAGTAGGAGTCACGGCGCAGCAGCTTGCGCAACTCGAATCCGATGCCGGCCATCAGCCGTCTCCTCTTCCGGCCGCAGCTTGCAGATGGGCTCGGTACAGCTCGCCGTAACGGGCGTACATGAGGTGCTGTGCGTAGAATGTCTCCGCCCGGCGGATGGCGGCGTCCCGCGCCGCCCGCCAGCGGCTGTCGTCGGTGAGCAACGCCAGCGCTGCGCGGGCGGTCTCTTCGGGATTGGCGATGGTCACCACGGCGCCTGCCCGCCCCAGAGCCCGGTCCTCTTCCGTACCGCCTTCGATGAGATCACGGCAGGCGCCCACGTCGGTGGCCACCGCTGGCACTCCTGCAGCGAATCCCTCCAGAAGAACCAAGGGCAGAGCTTCTGAGATGGAGGTGAGCACCAGTAGGCCCACCTCCGAGAGCACCTCCTCGACCCGGCGGAATCCGAGAAAACGCACCCGGCCCTCGAGACCCAGGCTGCGTACCAATGCACGGCATTCGGAGGCATAGTCGGGGTCTTCGTCCTCGGGCCCGATGATCCAGCCTTCCGCTTCGGGCAGGGCGGTGCACAAGGTGCGCATGGCGCGGATGAAAGTTTTGATGTCTTTGATGGGGACCACCCGCCCAATGAGGCCCAGAATGGGGCGGGGCCGCTCGGAACGTTTTTCACGCACCGGCAGAAAACGTTCCAGATCGATGCCGTTTGGGATGATGATGCAGCGATCTGGATCCGCACCATCGGCGATCTGCCGTTTTCGGTTGCCTTCATAGAGGGAAACGATGACCGAAGCCGCATCGTATGCGATCCGGCCGATCCCCTCGAAGAAACGGATCCACAGATGGCGGATGTAGCCCACGTCGTCGTCCAGACCGCCGCCGAACACTTCCCGTGCATCCTGGATCCAGTCCGCCTGGGCCAGATCGATCTTCCGCTCCTTGGTATATATGCCGTGTTCCGTGAGGAGGAAGGGCAAGCGATGACGGTGATGGGCCAAAGCGCCGAGCAGGCCGGCGTAGCCGGTGGAGACCGAGTGCAACAGGCGTGCGGGAGGAAGGGCATCGGCAATCTCGGCCAGCAGGAACATGGGCGCGTGCATGGTGCGAACAGTCCAGAAGTAATCGACGAAAGAGGGGTCGGTGCAGTAGCGACGGTAGTGGTCGGTGATCATTGTCCAGGCGGCTTTGCTGAACAAAAAGTCTTCCCGCGCGAGCTTTCCGCGACGGCCGAGGGCGGAGAGCGCATCCGCGATCAGTTTTTCGGGGAAGGCGTTTCTGCTCTTGAGCGCTTGGTGGAACTCGGCCATCCGCCGAAAGACCTGATGGCGGCCCCGACGCGGCCGGATGCGGGTTTGTTGCCAGGACTCCATCAGATAGTGACGTTCCAGATGGACGACGTTGTCGGGCAGGGGGTATTTTTCCTCCGAATAATGCTCACGGCTGCCGCCGAGGAACACCAATGAGAACCGCAGCTCGGGAAAGCCGAGAATGATCTGGTGGACCCAGCTGGACACCCCGCCGCTTACATAAGGATAGGTGCCTTCGAGCAGGAGCAGCACGTCGCCGCTCCGGCCGCTGTCGATGACACGGTTCCACTCTTTCATGTGCCTTTGTTCACCCAGTAGGCATGCAGCAACGAAAGCGGGGGTTCCAGCCGCGCCAAAGGATGGATGCCGGCCAGGTGGCGGCGGACCCCATCCCACTGTCGACGCAGAAAGTGAATTTCGGCCAAATAGGGATCCACGTCGTTGGGATCCAACCCCAAGTCACGCGCCCGTTCGAGAGCGCTTTGGGCCGGTTCCAGTCGCCCCAGGCGAAGTAGGATCCGTCCTTTCTGGAAATGGATTCCCATGGCGTCCGGGCTGCCCTTTTCGGCCGCTTCGATGTGCTCCAGTGCCTTGGAGAGGACATGCTCACGTACTTCACCCGTGGCCAGCCCGAGGTAGGCCAGCTCCCAATAGAGGCCGGCCAGGCGTTCCTCCAAGCGTATTCGGTGTAGGGGCGAGGCCGATCGGCGTTCTTCCAGCAGGATGGATATGGTTTCGTTGAGACGCTGTTCCTTGGCGTCGAGCAATGAATAGGCAAGCAGGCGCACGTCGTCCACCGGATCGCGTAAAGCAATGCGCAATATGGGCACGGCATCGCGGTCGCGCAGTTGGCGGGTGGCCATCACCGCACGTACCCGCTTCTCCGGATCCGGCGCATTGCGGATCACACTGGCCAGTCCCGCTTGCCCGAACAGGGGTTGTTCGCTCACCTCCAGAGGCTTGAACGGAAGGCCAGGAATTTCGATGGCTTCGTAAAGCCGCGGCGGCGTCCGTCGCGGCCGGTGTAGTGCCGGCAGGAGGGCCAAGAGCAGGCCGGCCAAGCCGAGCACCGGGATGAAGAACGCAAGTATGAACAAAGTCGTCGGCGCAGCCAACGGCTGTCTACGGTGGTGCAACGGAAACAGCCGATAGAGTAGGGGGGCCGACAAAGCGGAGGCGGTCAGGTGGACCGAAAGATAGAAATCCATGGGCGAGGTGACTGCCGGTACGGGGACCAGCAGCGCCGTGGCCGCGGCCAACTCGGCCGCCAGGGCGCTAGCGGGCAGCAGGATCAGCAGCCGGGTGGATGCCCGCGAGCTCATGCAGCCGCTCCAGTAGTTCAACCAGGGAGTCCTTCCCCTGCAGGGGAAGGCGTCGCATCTCGATGCCCAGATCGTTGAAACCGGCGCCGAAGCGCTCGTGAAGCACGCGGTCCATGCGCCGTCGGTAGGCGTCCGCCTCCGCTTCTCCGGTCAAGGGCATGAGCAGAAACAGAAGGTGGTTTTTCTCTTCCCCCTGCATGCGCCAAGGGTGGTCCAGTCCGCGCACCTGACCGAGAAACAGCTCCATCATCTCTTGCCATCGGCTGTGATCCCGCGGGAAGCGAAGCACCAGAACCATGGCGGGAAGTCCGTATTTGCGGCGATCACGTAAGGCTTGTGCCAAATGGTAGCGGAAGTCACCCGCCTCCATGCTCTCGCCGCTTTGGAGCGAAGCGGCACCGGCCAGCAGATCGCCGATATGGCCACCCAGCACCGCCAGCAGGCGCAGGTTCTCTTCATGCAAGGCGATGAAGGGCAGTTCCTGAACCGCCAACACGCCCCACACCTTTTCGTTCACGTCCACGAGGGGCACGGCCACCAAGACCTGGGAGCGGGGGCGCTTCGAGGTTTCAAGTGCTTGATCTCCGATACTGACCAGACTGCCGTCGTTGACGGCATGACGGATGAGCGGATCGAAAGGGTCCACTGGTTGCATGGCGCCGATGCGGGCGATTGGATGGGGTGCGATGTGGTGCCGGTGAACGGCATAGAGCCCGGCGACGCGGATCCAACCGAATCCGGCGAACAGGGCGAGGATACGGTCGGACACGGCAGTGAGCGGATCGGACGGACGTTCCGTGGGCAATGTCAACTGTCGGCGCAGATCCAGCAGAGCCCCCCTCAGGCTGTGCGTGCCGGCCGCCAGTCGTTGCTCCAGCCGGTCATGGGAGACCTTCAACAGATGGTAGTTGCGCGTGAACTCGTCCAAGCGGGTGCGCTGGTGTGCATTGATGACCTGCTGCTGTTGAAGCCGGCGATGGTGCATGTCGGTGAACTCCCCCGTGAGCATGGCGAGGATAAGCATGCCGACCGCCACCTCATCTGGAAAAGTCTCCAGCGGGAGTCTGCCCGTCTCCCACCCCAGCACCATCAACCCGACCAGCAAGAGGGCGCTGATGAAGCCGTGTACGAAACCGAACCTCAAGGCTGGAAGAACCGGTGCCAGCACGAGCCATGGAAAGTCGGAGGTGATGAACAGAGGATCTTCGCGGTGCAGCCACCACCCCATCAAGGGCGGCAACATGGTGATGACGAGGGTTTCCGTCCAGGCCAATAAAGGTGGCGCCGGTTCGGGCAGCGAGTGGGAGAGGGTGTCGTTGGCCATGGAGCGCGATCAGGAAGAAACCTTGGCAGTCAGTTTCAGTTCGCTCAACAGCTTGCGCACCAGCTTGGCCGCAGTTCCGGTTGCGCTTTCGTATCCCCATCCGGTGCGCGCGCCCGAGGCGGCCCAGAGCACCTCCCCGCTGGCCACGTCGATGACCCTCAGGCTGATTCCTACCGCGGGTTCTCCATCCAAGCCACTCTTGTATCGCCACTCCTGCACGGAGCCGGTGATCCCGTATCGATAGCCTTGGGAACGGGCCCAGCGAAGCGCCCGTTCAAAGCGTTGTTGCTCGTCGACGAGAGCCAAGGGATCCCGTGGTGGCGCCACCGGATAGTGGATGGGATGTACGCCTCGCACGCGCAGCTCCGTCTCCACGAGCGCCTCTACCCTTTCGCCCGCTCTGGGCGCCTGGGACTGGTTGACGATGGGCAAAAGCACCCAGCCCCCTTCTGCGGGCAGCTCGGTTCCCGTTTCCGTCAGGCGGGTCGAGCAAGCGCCCAATAGGAGGATCAGAATGGCCGCGGTGACAAAATGTCTCATGTCTCGTTCCTTTTTTTGCTCGGGTTCGAGTCTAACAAAAGGGTCCTCAATCATGGCATTTCAACGGCCCAGGAAGACTCGGTATTGTAACGTCCAGCCTTGAGAGGCTTGGCCTGGATCCAGGTTTAGGGCTCGACTGTAGTAGTACTCCAAAGCCAGCTCATCGCCACCGAAGACCCGGGTGCCGATGGCGGCGGACAAGGCGGCGGCGGGCCCGTTCTCGGGCCACTCCCAGCCCACCCAACCATCCAACCGATAACGCAATCCACCCACTAAGGGAGCCCGCCCCAGGGGTTCTCCTCGAGCCATGGCCATGCCGACACCCACCACTGAGTACCGTGCGTCGATCACGTCACGGATGGTGCTGCCCGGTGGTAAGCGGCGTGCCATCTCTTCCGGCAGGCGGTCGGCCAGATCGTTGCGCAGCCAGGACCCCTGTAGCCGCACGGCCAACTCGTTGGTGCCCAGCATGAGCTTTTCGGTCAGCGTAATGTCGGCATAGGTGCCATCGGCGACGTGGTCGCCATCACGGCTGAGCAGGCGATAGCCTTCAAGCTGAAGTTGTAAGCCGGTGCGCGAAGTCAAAGTGCCGTTCCACGTGAGCCGAACACGGTTGGCCAGGACGTCGGCACGCACCAACTGTGTGGCGGTGCTGGTGCCGTTGTGTTCCAACAACAATCCAAGGCGGTGTCGGCGATCCAGATCGTAGTCCCAAGCGAACAGACTCCATGTGTGGCTGCGGTCGTCCCTGCGGCGCAAGCCGAGGCCGGCGGACAGCTTGTTGCGTCGGCCGAACCATTCCATGTCCATTCCCAGGCGCCATTCCCGATCTCGGCCGGAAAGGTCGTAGATTTCTGGATCCATATCGAACTGCTCGTCGACGAGCGACAGCCGCAACGACGACTGACCCAGGCTCAATCGGCCTTCGAGTTCCACTCTTTTCAGGTCCAGGTCGCCGATCCGTTCCCACTCGGTCTTTGCCGTCGCCGTGGTGGGCCGTTCACGGTAGAGAAGCGCAGCCCATTGGGTGGCCGTCTGAAGATCGGTCTCACCGCGTTGGGCGTCCACCAACGGCAGAGCGGCGGCCAGTGCGGCATCAAGTCGGCCCAGCCGCTCCAGAATGCGAACTCGATCCAGCGGTGCCAGTTGCTCCGTTTCCAGCAATCGTTCCATACGTGGCAAGTCGTTGTCGGCCAGTGCCTGGGCCACGGCCTGCCAGGCCGGCAGTTGTAGGCGGTGCCAATGGGCTTTGGCCAGCCAGAAACGGGCGCCGGTGTCGGCCTCCTGGGAACGGGCCCAAGCAGCCCGGAAGAGCAGATCGCGTTCCCGTTCCGCAAAGGGTTGAGCGGCGGCGATGCCCTCTTGTGTCGCCAAGGCTTGAATCCAAGCCTGACGCAGGGCTGGTTCCGCCTCCTCGCGCCCGAGTGCAGACGCGGCCAACATGAGTGCCCGCCGCCGCAACCGCCAAGCGGCGTCGTGGTGCCCCAGGGCTTGTTGCAGATCCGCAAAATTGAGCAGCCACATGGGGTCCTTGGAATGTCGTTGGATCACACGACGATACCAGGGGAGGGCTTTTCGCGGCGCTCCAAGGCGGTGATAACCGGCTGCGAAGGGCCCCCACAGCAGCGGTTGATCTGGTGCGGTCGCGTGCCATGCTTGCAGCCGTCTTTCGAGTGTTTCGAGGCGTCCAGTATCCAACAACGCCCACAACAAGGCGGCTTGTGCTTCGACGAGGTGGGGCGCCTCCCCCAGAGCGCGGCGGAACTGCGCGAGCGCGGCTTCTGGACGGCCCTGTCGCAGTCGCAGGTCACCCAGCATCAGATGGAGGCGGGCCCGAGGCACCGTGTCCCGACTTTTGAGGCCCTCGAGGATGAGTGCTTCCGCTCGTGCCAGGTCGCCCGCTCTCAAAATGGATCCCACTGCGGCCAGTAACAGACCGGTGTCGCCGGAGATTCGCCAGCCTTGACGGCCCACTCGAGCGGCCAAGGCGTGATCTCCCGCTTGTTCCGCCAGCACCAGAAGCCGTTGGAGTAGGACGTCGATGAGGCGATCCTGAGTTTCGCCGTCCGGCAACTCGTTTTGTAAGAGTTTTTCGAACAGACCTTTGTGGAACGCGAGTGCTTCTTCCGATGTGCCTTGGCGCCAGGCCAGTTCGGAATGGAGGAGCAGATCATAGGCTGAACCAGCAACGAGAGGCTGGCGTAATCGGCGTAAGGTGGTCCAGGCTTCGCTTTCTTTCAAGTCCAGCCATTGAAGGCGGGCCTTGCGCCGTAGTAAGGCATCCTGGGCACCGAATTGCCGTTCCATGCCATCGATGATCTGCAACGCCAGCCGAGGATCGGCCATGGCTTCGGCCAACTGCAGGCGCCTTTCCCAAAAGCGGCGGTTTTCAGGATATGCGTCAAGATAACGTTTGAGAATCCGTTCGGCCTCCTCGGGGCGGCCGGAGAATTCTTCCAGAGCGGCAAGGCGCCAGATCTCTCCCTCGTTCAGTGGGCGGCGGGCCGACAGCATCTGCAGTGCGTTCAGTTCTGTGGAACTGTCGTTGGTGGCGCGGGCGAGTCGGACGATTTCCATCAGGACCGGCTCCGACGGCGTTTCCCCTCCCAAATGCACCCAGTGCGCCAGTGCCTCACCTGGGCGGCCGTTCCATTCGAGTAGCCGGGCGTAGCGTCTTTCGTCCTCCGGTCGGTTTTCCAACATACGCAGCCGTCGGGCCGCCGCCAGCGCGGACACGGGGTCGCCCGCTGCCAGTGCCAGATCCCGTGCCCGGCGCCAAACTCGGGGGTCGTCGGGCCGCTGTTCCGTCAATCGGCGGTTCCAGGCTCGTGCCTTCTCCAGTGCGTTGTTGGCACGGGCGATGGCTATACCCTGCTCCAACAACGCGGCATTCCGGGGCCATCTTTCGAGGAATGATTCCACCAACACCAGGGCCAGCGACGGATCCCCGCTCATGAGGGCGGCGCGCAAGGCCTCGAGGGCCGGGCTGGATGCCTGTTCTTCCGGCAGTGAATTCGCCGCCAGTCGGTAGAATCGGGCCGCGGCGGCAGGGTCGCCTGCCGCCAGCGCTTCCTTCGCCGCCTGCTGCAACCAGGCAGGGTCAGTGCCGAGGGCCTGCCGAGCGAGGGCGTCGAGCAGTTGAACGCGAAATGCGCCTTCTCCAGGCAAGATTCTGGCGGCTTCCAGAAGTCGGTTCAGGGTTTCGACGTCGGCCCGGTGTGGCTCGAAGCGGTGGAGAAGCCGAGCGAGCGCCTGTTCGGTTTCTTTTCTTCGGGTTTCATCGGTGGACGCATACACCTTGCGCGCCAGGATCTGGATCGTCAGGAGATCACGTTCCCGGGCGAGTCTTGGCGGCCGCCCGGGCAGAGCCAGAACCAGCCGTTCGGCCTCATCGATATCGCCGACACGCAACATCTGCCGTGCAAGCGCCAATCGGACGTCGTGTCTTTCCGGAGCGGACCGTAACACCGCTTGCAGGTAGGCGATGGCTAGCGGGTCGGGCTCGGCGAGAAGATCCGGCTCCTCGAACAGGGCGCGGCGCGGGAAGAGGAGATAGAGCACAGTAATAATCACGGCCAGCATGAGAAGCAGGCCGGGCAGGCTCACAAGCCGAACATCCTCCTCATTCGCACTGGAGAAAGCCATGGATCTTCTTCCGGTTATGGAATACGAATCGGACATGGCCAGTGCGTGCCTTTCGTTTCAGGCGTTCGCCCTTTTCGAGTTTCAGAATGCAATGCCGTTTCACGCCGGCCACTTCCAACAAGGCTGGAGCGTGGCTTTCCAGTTCGATTTGTACGGCCCGGCCTTGCCGCGTCCATTTCGACAGATGGCCGTTGGCTTGATACAGATAAGGGCCGTTGGGTGGTCGGCCGTTCCGGGTGACGGCGATCAAAGGGGCATCGTCGGCCAGGTGGATGTAGAGGCCGTCGTGCAAACGGCGGTGACCGGCGACGCCTTGAGATGCGTCGAGGTCGATCCCGCCTTCGAACAGGCGCAGCTGGCGCAGCCGATCTAGGCCCCGATATTGCAGTCGGCCGTCCAGCCTCCGGGCCACGCTGATGCGCCGGAATTCCAATACCAAGGGGATGTATTCGCTCAGAAAAACCGGCGTGGTTTCCTGTGTCTGAGCCCACCGATAGATTTGCTCCAGCGCTTTCAGGGCGGCAGGTTTGGTGCCGGAATAAAAATGATAATAGATGTCTATGGGCTTGAGCCGTCTCGGCTTGTCGGTGAGTTCGAAGGTTTCGATGACCCGGCGGAAACCCCAATAGGGGCCGGTCCACTCGTTGGTATAGATGTTTTCGTTCATCACCGGCGCGTAGACCTGAACATGGCCGTTCACGACGCGGGCCATGGCGGAGACGAAGGCGAGAAAAGGGCGCAACCGAGTGATATGGGTGTCCCCGCCGTTGATGTTGTAGATTCCATGCAGCTCGGTGAGGGCCAGGGCTGCTTCCCCGGGGAGGGTGTCGCCTGTCCACTGGAAGATGCGGCACCGTTTTTCGGGAGGCAGCAGGCGGCTTTCGATATAACGGATGGATCCCAAGATCTCACGTTCGAGGTCGAAACGGTAGCCGGGTATGGGCAGGTTGTATCCGTTGGGGGCATCGCCTTCCTGGAGCTTGGACCAGACGAATGGGTGACTGTAACTGTGACTGGCCGGCTCCACATTGGACAGTTCGAAGATGGAACGGGCGATGGCCTCGAACTCGGGCGCCGATTCCGGTTTGAGGCCGTCAGGGCCGATCTCTCCTTCGATGATCGAGACCGTATGGGGCACTTTCCAATGGGTGAGTACCCGATCGCGTATCACTTCGGCCGCCCAAGGCGCGCCGGGCAGTTCCGCTTTGCTGATGAACGCATCTCCGTCGATGTGGTTCATCCATAGGCGCCGCCCATTGAGGGTGGTCACGTCGGGTTGAGGGAGCATGGGCAGCTTGAGCGCACGACGAAGGAGCGAGAATGGATCAACGATCCAGCGGATATGGTCGTCGATGGATTGGTCCACCACCCAAGGGGTGAGCGCAATACCGCCCCAGCGGGCGGTGACCACCACCGCCCGTTCCAGGCCGTCGGCGCCGCGCACCGCCAGATGGACCTGGACCGTATCTCCCTCGGTGAAAAAACCTTCGATGCTGGTGGCGGTATTGCGCGGCGGCTCCGCTTCGAAGCCCACCAGATCGCTGCGCCGGGTCACCGCCCAGGGGCCGATACCGGCGTTGCCCGCAGGTTCGAGTCCCAACAGATCGAAGCGCAGCGCGGTCGTTTCGAAACCTGGATCTCCCATGATGAGCATGGGTACACCGGCTTCGAACGTGGATTGCACCCATAGGGCATAATCCGGTGTGTCCACCGTCTGGTGGAACCAGCTCACCACTCCCGCCCAACGGTCTCTGCTCACCGGTTCTGGCAGGCCTTCTGCCAGATCGTGATACACGGGAACGTAGCCAAGATACTCCAGGGGCATGGCGGCCATGCGGTGGATGTCGGCAAAAGCGAGTTCCCCCTCGGTTTCCTGTCGGCTGTCCCAGAGCATGAGCACCTCCCTGGGGAGCACCTCCATCATGCCGATGCCCACCCGGTCCTGCTCCACGTTGGAGATCCAGGGAATGAAGCCGTCCGCGTGGATGCGGCGGGCCAAGGCGCGGGCTTCGTCGACAGCGGTGTCGGGCAGATAGTCGAGCACCAGCAGGTGGAGGTGGGGAAAGCGCTCGGCCGTTTCGTCCAATTTGGTGCGAAGCCAGCTCCGATCCGCGTTGGAAACGGTCACATGAGTGCGTGTCACCGGATCCCAGCCCTGGTAGAGGGATTCGGCGGCCAGACCGTCGACTAGAGGACCGATCCGGTCGATCACCTCGAAACCCCGGTTCACCACCAGATGGGCATCGGGAAAACGGTCGCGCAACGCCTTCACCAATGCCGTCAACCCCGCCTCCTGGCGTCGGCGTTCCGGAGTCTGTGGGTCAGTGATCAAATGGTGGCTGTCCAAGGTGTCGAGAAAGAAGCCCCGGTAACCGGCCTGCCACAAAGGCCGGAATCGGTGTTCGAGCAGATAGGCCCGCCAGCCCGGATGGGCGAGGTCCATGACACTGCTGTTCCACGCTGGGTTCCGGCCCAGTATCCACTCGGAATCCAGGTCTTTGCGCCAGGCACGCTCCGGCCCCACTTCGCCCACGCTCACATAAGCCAAAAGTCGGCTGTCGCGGGCCAGCACCTTGCGCTCGGTGGAAGAGAGGTGGTCCGGCTCGAGCACCACGTAGTCGAAATGGGCCAGCAGATGAGCCGGTGGATGGGGACCGTAGTAGAACGCATAAGCTGGCGCCTCGTTCTCTGCCGCCAGGACCGAAGGCCACCAGATCAACAAGAGCAGCAGCCAACGGCGAATCGGAGGAGAAGCAAGGAGTGGGGCGACGGTACGGGGCGATGGGCGGTCCATGCGGTTTTGGTCCGGTGTGGATGCGAAGGAAAACAGAGGCAAGGGAAGCAATGTTCGATTCTACCTTAAACAGCGTCGGCATCATGTCACGCTGGATTTACACAAGTGACTGATTTTTGGCAAGGAATCCATGTGATCTGGTGCACAGAACGGGCTTGGGGCGGCACATATATTCCATTTCAAGGCCCTTGTTCCCAATCCTCCGGCGATCATGAAAGAGACATCCAAAGTCGTCTATCTGGAAAAGAATCCGCCTCGCAACGGGCCGGTGGTCAAGCCCGGTTCCTACAGTGGGGTGGTCGGCGTCTGCCGCGGCATCCTGTTCGAGACGCTCAATACCCAACTGAAGGAGCTGTTTGCACAGCTCGACGACGATCTGTTCAAGTTGGCGGAGAACGCCACCAGCAATGCCCAGCAGACCCTGTTCTTCGACGCCATGCGCAGCATCCGACTGAGACAAAAACGGATCGAAGGCGATTTTCTTGGTGCGGTCGAGTCGGCCTTTTCCACTTTTTGGGACGGCGGCACCATCCCTTCGGCTTCGCCCCAGGGGACACAAGAAGAGGACGAGTTGTCCCTGGTCGAAAAAGAGGCGCTGGAGGAAGAGCTGGCGGTCACCACCATGGTCGCCAAGGCGGACAGCGTGTTCCATAGGGAACTGTCGGCCCTGGCGGCCCGCTTCCGTCACATGCGCCGGTTGGACGATTTGGAAACAGCCGCCATGCCCGTATCGCCGGCCATGCTTGCTCTTGCTTTCCGTGACGCACTCCAGTGCTGGGATGCAGAACTGCTGGCGCGGCTGGTGGTGTACAAGGGGTTCGATCGATTGGTGCTCTCCCGCATGGGGCCGGCATATCAGGAGATGAACCGAACCCTGGCGGAGGAGGGGGTTCTTCCCGATCTCCGATACGGCGTGGCGACCCGTCCACACGCATCGGATCGCTCGGGGATGAGGTCCGCCGGTGTTGGAAACCAGCCCGACGTTCCAGGAGCCGAATCCACCGCTGCTGCATCCGGGGCAACGGAAGGGGATGCGGTGCCTTCCTTGGAGCAGATTTGGCATTATCTTCAGCAGCTCGGAGCGGCATCGGTGTTGCCGACGCTGCCGTTGCCGGTCGATCCTCGTTTGCCGGTCATGTCCCGTGCCGGCGTCATCTCCACGCTGGGCCGGCTTCAGCACGAAGTGGTCACGGACGAAGAGCTCGAGCGCATGGATCCGGCCCTGCAGCAAGAATACATCCGTCAGCAGCTGGTGGTGGCCTTGGCTCAGGAGGGTGCTTCTGGGGGACCTGTACATCGTGTTGGCGATGCGGAAAAACAGACCATCGACGTCATCCTGGCGCTGTTCAACCACGTGCTGGACGATCCCAACCTGCCGGATGCTATGCGGGCGCTCATCGGGCGGCTGCAGATCCCGGTGCTCAAAGCGGCCATCGCCGATCCCCGTTTTCTGCGCGACGGTGAACATCCTGCGCGTCGTCTCATCGACGATCTGGCCGAAGCCAGCATCGGGTGGCGGGACGACGGCGATCGCAGCGAGCGCAGCCTCTACACCCAGGTGAAGAAGGCGGTCGATCGCATCGTCCACGAGTTCGACGAGGACGTAGGGCTGTTCGAAACGGTTCGTGCCGAGTTCGCAGCCTGGCGGGCTCAGCGGGAGCGGGTGCGGCGCATCATGGAAGAGCGCCTGGCCCAGGCAGCCACCGGTGAGGAGCGGCTCACGGTGGCGCGGATGAAGGTGGATGCGCTCTATGAGGCGCTCGGGCTCGATCGGCTTCCTGAAGTGGTGGCGGAGATTTTGAAAGGCCCCTGGAAAAAACTGCTCACCATCCTCTGGTTGCGGGAGGGCGAATCGGGCCAGAATTGGAAACGGGCCACGGAGATTGCCCGCTTGATGGCCAAATATCTGGCCCGCGATGCCGTCGGTACCTACGAACGGGAGGCTTTGCTGGCCGAGATCCCCGACATCATGGGCGGGCTGAAAAAGGGCTTCGCCTACATCTCGCTGGATCAGAAAAAATCGGCCACGCTCCTCAACCGTCTTCAGAGCTGCTTCATTGCCGCGCTCAAGCCCAGGCCTGCATCCACGACGGTGCCGCCTTCGGATTCAGCCGCCGAGTCCGCTCCCCGGGCGGCGGACGAGCCCCAGGAAGAGCCGGCCCGTGAGCCCGATGAATTCGACGAAAAAGTGGCCGCCATCACCGAAGGCACCTGGATTCGCTTGCTGCCCGAGTCGGATGAAGAGGACGAGGCGCCGCTGGTGTGCAAGCTGGTCTGGCGCAGCAAATACACGGGCACCATGGTGTTCGTGGACGGTCAGGGCAACAAGGCGGCTCAGATCAAGGAGGAAGCCCTGGCGGAACGGTTTCGGCAGGGGCGGGCCGACCTGCTGGAAGACGCCCAGGCGCCTCTCATCGATCGGGCCATCCGTAAGATGATGCGGGTGCTCAACGCGGAGATCGTCGGCCTGCGCCTGAAGATGGCCGACTGAACCGATTTCACTCTTCGCCGGTGGGGTTGGGGGGCGCGTCGCCTTCCCTCTCCATGGTTGCATCCGTCGCGCGTTCTCCGTTTCCGGGTGCCATGTGCCGTTCCGCTTCGTCCACCACCATGCGGTCCAGCCCCACGGTGGAGATGAGCTGCTCGAACAGAGTGCGCGGCGGAGGCTGCCAGTCCGGCACTTCGATCACCCCTTGGGTCTCTTCCGGCGCCCCTTTCCCCTGGAGTGGGGGCAGGGGCCGGTAATCGCCGCTGATGCGCACCAGACGGTCGTCCTCGTCGAAAAACAGGGTGAGCCGTTTTTCGAGTTCGATCTTGCCGATGCCGATGCCGTAGTAGTAGTCCCAGCGGTCGTCGTGGAACAGATCCTGGAGGAGGGCGGTGCCCATCACCAGCTGAACCTGATTCTTGTGCATTCCAGGCCGAAGCTGGTTGACCGCATCCTGGGTGATGAGATTGCCCTGAATGATGAGGGGGCGGTGGACGAAGGGAAGCTTCTCGAGGGAACGCGGAATGACATCGCCGAACAGGTCCCAGCTGTCTTTGTCGATGTCGATGCTGCTGCAGCCGGCCATCCCCGCTACAGCAATGGAAATGAGAAGCTTACGCATTGGCGTCCTGCGGGATCTCCCTGTAGACTCTGGCGGCAGATGATACACGGATTTCGCCCCTTGCGGCATCCGTCCACCAGGAAAGGTTCATGGAAAAACAGGTCATACGCAAGGCGGGGCTCAAGGTGACCCTGCCGCGGATGAAGATCCTGGAGATTCTCGAAAACAGCCCCTTGCGGCACATGACGGCCGAGGACGTCTACAAGGCGTTGTTGGCCAAGGACGAAGACATCGGGCTGGCCACCGTCTATCGGGTCCTCACCCAATTCGAGGCGGCGGGTCTGGTGGAGCGCCACCATTTCGAGGGCGGCCAGGCGGTATTCGAGCTCAACCGGGGCGAGCACCACGACCACATCGTCTGTCTCGATTGCGGCAGGGTGGAAGAGTTTCTCGACCGCACCATCGAACGCTGTCAGGAGAGGATTGCGGCCGAGCACGGATTCCGCATCCGGGACCACGCGCTCATTCTGTACGGAGAGTGTCAGGATCCCGACTGTCCCAACCGGCCGCGGGACTGAGGCTCCGCCATCAAAGCTCTGGCGTGAGCCAGGGCCTGTTTCGTGACCCGACGTCCGCCAGACATGCGTGCGATCTCCCGCACCCGCTCCTCGCCTTCCAGGGGTTGAACGGTGGTGCGCGCTCCGTCGCGGCCTTTCAGCTTGCTCACCTTGAACTGGTGGTGGGCCTGGGCTGCCACCTGGGGCAGATGGGTGACACAGAACACCTGGCGGTTCTCACCCAGCCGGCGCAGCAGCCGGCCCACGGTCTCGGCCACGGCACCGCCGATGCCCACGTCCACTTCGTCGAAGACGAGGGTCGGGCGGCCGCCGGGAGCGGTCACCGCCACCTGAATGGCCAGGCTCAGGCGGGACAATTCTCCACCGGAGGCCACCCGGGCGAGGGGGGCGGGCGCCTGGCCCGGATTGGTGGCCACGAGGAACTCCACCCGTTCCGCTCCCGCGGCGCCGGCCTCCGTTTCCGGCAGGGGGTGGAGGGCCACTTCGAAACGCCCCCCTTCCATGGCCAGCGTCTGCATGGCCCGAGTGAGCGCCTCGGCGAACGCGGCGGCGGCCTCCTTTCGGCTTCGGGTCAACATTCGACACGCCTCCAGATGGGCCCGGCGCGCCGCTTCCGCCTCCGCTTCCAACGCCTGGAGTTCCTGGTCCGCGGCTTCCAGAAGGGAGAGCTCGCGGTGCAGTGATTCGAGACGATCGGCCAGCTCCACCGGCGCCACGCGGTGCTTGCGGGCGGCATCGTGCAGGGCGCCGAGCTGGCCATCGAGGGTCGCCAGTCGGGCGGGATCGGGCTCCATGCGGGAAATGAATTCGCGCAACCCGCCGGCGGCCTCTTCGAGCTGGATGCGGGCGCTGTCGAGCAGCTCCACCACGGCGGTAAGTTCTGACGCGCCTTGCCCGACGAGGGCTTCGGCCTCCCGCTGGGCATGGGCGACCAGTTCGAGGGCCGCCGGCTCGCCGGCTTCGATCAGATCCAGGACCCGGCCGCTGCCGGCCAGAAGGGATTCGGCCGACGCCAGCCGCCGGTGCTCCTGCTCCAGTGATTCGAGCCGCTCCACCAGGGGGACCAAGGGTTCGAGCTCTCGCACCTGGAAGCGCAAATAGTCGAGCCGCCGTTCTCTGTCGGCCAGCCGTTCGTGCAATGCCTCCATGGCCTGTTCCGCCCGGCGTCGTCGATGATGGGCCCGACGTACCGCTTCTACCAACTCGCCGTGGCCGGCCCAGGCGTCGAGCAGGCTGCGCTGGACCGCCGGGCGCAGCAGCCGCTGATGCTCGTGCTGACCGTGGATCTCCACCAGCAGCCCTCCCAGTTCCGCCAACAGCCGGCTGGGCACGGCGCGGCCGTTGACGAAAGCGCGTGAGCGACCGCCGCGCACCAGCACGCGCCGTAGGATGCACTCCCCGTCGGCCTCGAGTGCCTGGGCCTCGAGCCACGCGGCGGCCTCTGGAAACCCTTGGAGGTCGAACACCGCCTCCACTTCCGCCCGATCGGCACCGTCGCGGATGAGCCCCTGGTCGGCAGGCGCCCCCAGCGCAAGAGCCAGGGCATCGACGAGGATGGACTTGCCGGCGCCGGTCTCGCCGGTGAACGCGGTCATGCCCGGCGCCAGCTCCAGCGCCAGGGTTTCCACCACCACCAGGTTGCGGACCTGGAGATGGCGCAGCATCAGGGGTGCCCCCCCCAACCGAGCTTGGCACGGAGCAGGTCGAAATGGTCGTGCCCCTCGGGGTGAAACAGGCGGATGGGCTTGGAGTATTTGCGCACCACCAGCTTCTCCCCGGGCCCCAGCCGCAGGCTGGCCTGGCCGTCGCACGTGATGCGCACATGGTCGTGGTCGGTGCGGCCGCTGGTGTCGATGACCACCTCGCTGTCGCCGTGGACGACGATGGGCCGGTTGCTCAAACGGTGCGGGCAGATGGGCACCAGCACCATGGCGTCCAGACCGGGTTCGAGAAGAGGGCCGCCGCCGGAGAGGGCATAGGCGGTGGAGCCGGTGGGCGTGGAGATGATGATGCCGTCCGACCGCTGGGAGTCCACGTAATGGCCGTTGATCCAGGTTTCGAACTCGATCATGCGGGCGATGTTCCATTTGTGGAGCACCACGTCGTTGAGTGCCAACTGGCGGTGGCGCGTTCCGATGCGGGCCTCCAGGAGGAAGCGGCGATCCTCCAGATAGTGCCCTTGGAGGATGGCGTCCAGGGCTTCGAGCATGTGGTCGGGGGAGATGTCCACCAGAAACCCCAGACGCCCCAGGTTGACGCCCACCAAGGGCACGTCGTGCTCCACCAACTGACGGGCGGCGGAGAGCAAGGTCCCGTCGCCGCCCACCACCACCGCCAGATCGCACCGGCTGCCCAGCGATTCGAGTTCGGCCGCTTCGCCCTCCATTTCGAGAGCGGCGGCGGCGCTGGGCGAAAGCGCCACTTCCAGCCCCCGCTCGATCAGGTGCACCCGCAGGGCCGCCAAGGTGGGGACCAGCCCTCTGTCTCCGGGCTTGGCGAACAGACCGATGCGACGGAAACGGGCATTGAAAGCGGACACCGGAGGCCCCATCTGAGACGCGAAGTGGGTACAAGATAACATTCGACGTAAAAAAGGAAAGGGGCCGCCAGGTTGCCGCTATAATTGGGCGCCGGCAGGCGTCGTCGTCCCTGGAAACCATGAGCCAGACCCCTGAACTGACCGATCGCGCGCGGCATTTTCTCAAGGTGCTCATCGAGCGGTACATCCGCGATGGGCAACCGGTCGGTTCGCGCACGCTGGCCAAGGAAATCGACATGGACCTGAGCCCCGCCACCATCCGCAACGTGATGGCGGACCTCGAAGAGATGGGGCTGGTCACCTCCCCCCACACCTCCGCCGGTCGGGTTCCCACCGCCCTGGGTTATCGCTTCTTCGTCGATTCTCTCATATCGCTGCGTCCTCTTGACGAGCAGGACGTGCAGCGGCTGGAGGCCCAACTGGCGCGGGACGACGCGCCCCAGCATCTTCTCGAGAGCGCTTCCCGTCTCCTGGCCGGCATCACCCACATGGCCGGCGTGGTCATGATGCCGCGGCCGGAGCGCGTGCGGGTGCAAGAGATCCAATTCATTCCCCTCTCCGGCACCCGTGTGCTGGCCATTCTGGTGACCCGCCAGGGAGAGGTGCTCAACCGCATCGTCGAGACCTCCCGCGTCTTCACCCGCGCCGAGCTGGAACAGGCGAGCCGTTTCATCAACGAGCACTATGCGGGGCAGGATCTGGAGGGCATCAAGCAGCGGATCGTCCACGAGATGAGCCAACACCGTCGGGACATGGACCGTCTCATGCAAGAGGCGCTCACCATCGCCGATCGGGCGTTGGAAGTGGACGCGGGCGAAGAGGATTTCGTGGTGGCTGGCCAGACCAATCTCATGGATTTCGACGAACTGGCTCGCCTGGACCGGATCAAGGAGCTGTTCGAGGCGTTTTCGGAAAAACAGCAGATCTTGCACCTGCTCGAACGCTGCTCCCAGGCCCAGGGTGTGCAACTCTTCATCGGCGAAGAGTCGGGATACGAGCCCCTGGTCAACTGCTCGGTGGTCACTTCTCCCTACACGGTGGACGATCGCGTGGTGGGGGTGCTCGGGGTCATCGGCCCCACGCGGATGGCCTACGACCGGGTCATTCCCCTGGTGGACGTCACCGCGCGTCTGCTCAGCGCCGCCTTGAAATCGGGCTGAGCCGACCCCATCTGGAACCCGGTTCGCCCGAGGGCGTGCGGGCGCCCTCGTCACCAGAGGGAAACGTGAAGAATCATCAGAGGCTTGCAGATGAACGACAAAACCGAAACCGTGCAGGAAGAGACCCAGCACGAAGAGAGCGAAAGTCCATCGGAAGCGTTGTCCGCAGAAGAGCTGACCAAACTGCTCGAAGAGGCGCGCGCCCAGGCGGACGCCCACTGGGACAAGGTGGTGCGCGCCCAGGCCGAGCTGGACAACCTCAAGAAACGCCATCAGCGCGAGCTGGAACAGGCCCACAAGTTCGGTCTTGAGAAGTTCGTGGCCGAAATGCTGGGGGTGTGGGACAGCCTGGAGCTGGGTTACCAGGCGGCCAAGGAGAACCATGACATCGAAAAGCTCCTCGAAGGCACCGAACTCACCCTCAAGATGCTGCGTGACGCCATGGGTAAATTCGGGGTGGAGCAGATCGATCCACAAGGCGAACCCTTCGATCCCGAGAAGCACCAGGCCATGCAGGTGGTGGAGCGCGACGACGTGGCACCCAACACCGTGGTGGAGGTGATTCAGAAGGGCTACAGCCTCAACGGCCGCCTCGTCCGTCCCGCCCTGGTGATGGTGTCCAAGGCGCCCGAGCAGGGTTGAAGCGGGGGAAAACGTCCCCACGTGAAGGAGCAGTCGCAACCGGATTTCAACCGAATTACAGAATAACGGAGAGAACAGATGGGCAAGATTATCGGCATCGACCTGGGTACCACCAACTCCTGCGTCGCGGTGATGGAGGGTGACAAGGCCAAGGTCATCGAGAACGCGGAAGGCGATCGCACCACGCCCTCCGTCGTGGCATTCACTCCCGAAGGGGAGGTGCTGGTGGGCAAGGCGGCCAAGCGGCAGGCGGTGACCAACCCGCACAACACCTTGTTCGCCATCAAGCGACTCATCGGCCGTAAATATGACGATCCCGTGGTGCAGAAGGACATCGAGATGGTGCCCTACAAGATCGTCAAGGCCGACAACGGCGACGCCTGGGTGGAGGTGAACGGCAAGAAGATGGCGCCGCCCGAGATCTCCGCCAAAGTGCTGCAGAAGATGAAGCAGACGGCGGAAGACTACCTGGGCGAACCGGTCACCGAGGCGGTCATCACGGTGCCGGCCTACTTCAACGACTCCCAGCGTCAGGCCACCAAGGACGCCGGTCGCATCGCCGGCCTCGAGGTCAAGCGCATCATCAACGAGCCCACGGCGGCGGCGTTGGCTTACGGCCTGGACAAATCGCCCGGAGACAAGAAGATCGCCGTCTATGACCTCGGTGGCGGCACCTTCGACATCTCCATCATCGAAATCGCCGAAGTGGAGGGTGAGCACCAGTTCGAAGTGCTCTCCACCAATGGGGACACCTTCCTCGGCGGCGAGGATTTCGATCTGCGCATCATCGACTATCTGGTGGAGGAGTTCCAGAAAGAGCAAGGGGTCGATCTGCGCAACGATCCGCTGGCACTGCAACGCCTCAAGGAGGCGGCCGAGAAGGCCAAGATCGAGCTCAGCTCGGCGCAGCAGACCGACATCAACCTGCCGTACATCACGGCGGACGCCAGCGGACCCAAGCACCTGAACGTCAAGCTCACCCGGGCCAAGCTCGAATCCTTGGTGGAGGACCTCATCGAACGCTCCATCGAGCCGTGCAAGATCGCCTTGAAGGACGCCGGCCTGTCCGCCTCGGACATCGACGACGTCATCCTGGTGGGCGGTCAGACCCGGATGCCGGCGGTTCAGAAGAAGGTGGAAGAGTTCTTCGGCAAGGCGCCGCGCAAGGACGTCAACCCCGACGAAGCGGTGGCCATCGGCGCGGCCATCCAAGGGGGTGTGCTTTCGGGCGAGGTGAAGGACGTGCTGCTGCTCGACGTCACCCCGCTGAGCCTGGGCATCGAGACCCTGGGTGGCGTGATGACCAAGCTCATCGAAAAGAACACCACCATTCCGACGTCGGCGTCGCAGATCTTTTCCACCGCCGAGGACAACCAGACGGCGGTCACCGTGCACGTGCTTCAAGGTGAGCGCGAGCGGGCGGCGGACAACAAGTCCCTGGGGCGCTTCGATCTGACCGACATTCCGCCGGCGCCGCGCGGTGTGCCGCAGATCGAGGTGACCTTCGACATCGACGCCAACGGCATCCTGCACGTCTCGGCCAAGGACAAGGCGACCGGCAAGGAGCAATCGATCAAGATCACGGCCTCCTCCGGTCTCACCGAGGAGGAGATCGAAAGGATGCGCAAGGACGCCGAGATGCATGCCGAAGAGGACCGCAAGTTCCGCGAGCTGGTCGAGGCGCGCAACCAGGCCGACGCCCTCATCCACGCCACGCGGAAGTCCCTCGACGAGCTGGGAGAGAAAGTGGACGGCGCCGAGCGGGCCAACATCGAGAACCTCATCAAGGAGCTCGAAGAGGCGGTCAAGGGCGACAACAAGGATGTGATCGAAACCAAGAGCAAGGCGCTGGCCGAAGCCTCGGGCAAGCTGGCCGAGAAGATGTACCAAGGCCAGCAGTCGGCAGGCGGCGCCCAGCAGGCCGGTGGCGCGACGGGTGGCGCCGAGCAGGCCCAGGCTTCGGACGAGGACGTGGTGGATGCCGAGTTCGAAGAGGTGGACGACGACAAGAAATGATCCGCCGTTCGGCCCGCCGACCTCTCGGCGGGACCGGGAAACCGGGGGCAGCGACGGGCTGCTCCCGGCTTTTTGCGTTTTGCGATCCCATCCCTAGCGAGATCCGAGCATGTCCAAACGCGACTACTACGAGATCCTCGGCGTGAGCCGTACCGCCACCGCGGTGGAGATCAAAAAGGCCTACCGCAAGTTGGCCATGAAGTACCACCCGGACCGCAATCCCGGCGACAAGGAGGCCGAGCGTCGTTTCAAGGAGGCCAAGGAGGCCTATGAGGTGCTTTCCGACGACCAGAAGCGGGCCGCCTACGACCAGTTCGGCCACGCCGGCGTCTCCAGCGGTGCGGCCGGTGGCGCCGGCGCCGGTGCTGGAGCCGGCTTCGGCGCCAGTTTCAGCGACATCTTCGGAGACGTCTTCGGCGACATCTTCGGCGGCGGTCGCGGCGCCCACCGGGCCTGGCGTGGCTCGGACATGCAGTACAACCTGGAGATCACGCTCGAAGAGGCGGTCAAGGGCACCACGGTCAAGATCCGCGTGCCCTCCCAGTCGGTGTGTGAAACCTGCGGCGGCAGCGGAGCCAAGCCGGGCACCGCCCCCCGGGCCTGTCCCACGTGCGGCGGCGTGGGCCAGGTGCGCATGCAGCAGGGATTCTTCATCGCTCAGCAGACCTGCCCCACCTGTCACGGCCAGGGCACGGTGGTGGACGATCCCTGTCCCGCCTGCCGGGGCCACGGCCGGGTGCGTGGACACAAGACCCTGTCGGTCAAGGTGCCGCCGGGGGTGGACACCGGGGACCGCATCCGTCTGGCCGGGGAGGGCGAAATGGGCGAAAAGGGTGGGCCGCCCGGTGATCTCTATGTGCAGATTCGGGTGAAGGAGCACCCCATTTTCACCCGCGAGGATGCCAACCTCAGATGTGAGATGCCCATTCCCATCACCACCGCGGCCCTCGGCGGCGAATTGGAAGTGCCCACCCTGGACGGCAAGGTGAAACTCAAGATTCCCGCCGGCACGCAGACCGGAAAGGTGTTCCGGATCCGGGGCAAGGGGGTGCAGCCGGTGCGCGGCGGACCGCCGGGGGATCTGCTTTGCCAGGTGGTGGTGGAGACCCCGGTGAACCTCAACGAGGAACAAAAAGAGCTCTTCCGCAAGCTGGAAGCCTCTCTCGGCAAGGGCGGCAGCCGCCATAGCCCTAATAGCAGCTCCTGGCTGGACGGGGTGAAGAAGTTCTTCAAGGAAATGGGGTTCTGACCCGCCGAGGCCGAAGGCCGGCGTGGGCGGGAGCCAACCGCGCGGCCCTTGCCGAGGGGCCCTGGCGGCAGCGGGCTCCCACCACGAACGGAGACGATTTCGAACAACCAGATCAAGAAAGGAACAACGACATGATTCGAGTAGCCGTCACCGGCGCCGCCGGTCGCATGGGCAAGGCCCTGGTCCAGGCCGTCACCGAAACCGAAGGGCTGGCCTTGACTGTGGCCACCGAGCATCCCGATTCCACCCTCATCGGCGCCGATGCAGGCGAGGTGGCCGGCGTCGGCCGGCTGGGTGTGGCCCTAGAGGCCGATCTGGAAGCCGCCGTCGACCGCTTCGACACCCTCATCGACTTCACCCGCCCCGGCCCGGCCCTGGACCATCTGGCCGTGTGTCGGCGCCACGGCAAGCGCATGGTCATCGGCACCACCGGCTTCGATGCGGCCGGTAAGGCGGCCATCCAAGATGCGGGCGATGAGATCGCCATCGTCTTCGCGCCGAACATGAGCGTGGGCGTGAACCTCTGCTTCAAGCTTCTCGACATCGCCGCCCGGGTGATGGGCGAAACCTCGGACATCGAAATCATCGAGGCCCATCACCGCCACAAGGTGGACGCCCCTTCGGGCACCGCACTGCGCATGGGCGAAGTGGTGGCTCAGGCCCTTGGGCGCAATCTGGAAGAGGTGGCCGTCTATGGCCGCCATGGCATCATCGGTGAGCGCAAACGCGAAACCATCGGCTTCGAGACCATCCGGGCCGGCGACGTGGTGGGGGAACACACCGTCTGGTTCGCCGCCGAGGGCGAGCGGGTGGAGATCGCGGTCAAATCGTCCAGCCGCATGACCTATGCCAACGGCTCCGCCCGCGCGGTGCTCTGGCTGCGGGACAAGGAGCGGGGTGTTTTCGACATGCAGGACGTGCTGGGCCTGAAATGAGCCCGGCCGCCGCCCCGCCTTCCTTTGATATGATGCAAGCCGCCCCTCAGCGGAGAAAAAGGGCGCTCGTCGTCCGGTTCTGCTTTCCATGACCGCATGTTGCCGTTCGTGATCCTTCGCGTTCCATCACCGTTTCCGGCCTCTTCCGGGTGGATGGATCGCCGGCGCCTCGGCTTGGCGTGCGGCCCCGCCGCACCCCTGGGGAGGCGTCCGACGTGATCGAACTGGCCTGGTTCCTCCTTCCCGTGGCCGCGGCGTCCGGCTGGTGGGCTGCGCGTCGCAGCGCCGCCCGGAGCGGGCACAAAAGACCGGCCACCACGCCTGCCTACTTCCGCGGCTTGAACTATCTGCTCAACGAAGAGCCGGACAAGGCCATCGACGTCTTCATGCAACTGGTCGAGGTGGACAGCGAAACCGTGGAGACCCACCTGGCCCTGGGCAGCCTGTTCCGCCGCCGGGGTGAGGTGGAGCGGGCCATCCGGATTCATCAGAACCTCATCGCCCGGCCCTCGCTCGACGAAGAGCAGCGTGCCGACGCTCTGCTCGAACTGGCCATGGATTACATGCGCGCCGGCCTCTACGACCGAGCGGAGAACCTGTTTCTCGAACTCAAGGAGATGCGCCATCACGTGCGCAAGGCGCTGCAAAACCTGCTGATCATCTATCAGCAGGAGCGGGATTGGCGGGCATGTCTGAAGGTGGCCCGCGAACTTCAGCCCCTCACCAGCGAGCCTCTGGGGTTGGCTCAGGCCCACTACCATTGCGAATTGGCCGAGGAGGCCCTCCAGCGCGGCGAGGTCGACGAGGCCGCGCGCCGCCTGGAAAAGGCCATCCGAGCCGAACCCCAGTGCGTGCGGCCGAGGCATCTTCAAGCGCGCATGGCACTCGAGGCGGGGGCGTGCAGTGAGGCGATGGATCTCCTGCGCGAGATCGCGGTGCGCAAGCCCGAATACGTCGCCGAAATCCTGGACGACCTGCGCCAATGCCACGTGTGCCTGGACGATCTGGAAGGGTTTCGCGCCTACCTGGAAACGCTGCTCGAAAAGCGGTTCGACGTGGATGTGGCCCTGGCCCTGACCGACCTGCTCCAGGAGCTCAAAGGACAGGCGGCCGCATCGGCCTTTCTTTCGGACCAGGTGGAACACCACCCCAACCTGCGCGGCCTGCTCCGGCTGATGGAGATCAACGCCGAACTGCCGGACGTCCAGGCGGGCCAGGTCCTCACCGGCCTGAAGACGCACCTGGAACGGCTTCTGGCCGAACGCCCGGCCTATCAATGTACCCATTGCGGCTATGCCGCCGGCCACTTGCACTGGCAGTGTCCGAGCTGTCGCCAGTGGAGCACTTTGCGCCGCACCCAAGAACCCAAGGAGTGAGTCATGTCGTCTCCATCGCCCGTCATCGTGGCCCTGGATTTTCCCGCCGTTGCCCCCGCCTTGGAATTGGCCGGCCGCTTGGACCCCGCCCTCTGCCGGGTGAAAGTGGGCAAGGAACTGTTCACTCGCGCCGGCCCTTCGGTCGTCGAAGCGCTGCGGGCGAAAGGCTTCGAGGTCTTCCTCGATCTGAAGTTCCATGACATCCCCAACACGGTGGCGGCGGCCTGTGACGCCGCCGCCGACCTTGGCGTCTGGATGCTCAATCTCCACGCCTCGGGAGGACGTCGGATGATGACGTCTGCCCGCGAGCGGCTCGAACGGCGTCTTTCTCGGCCCCTGCTGGTGGCCGTCACCATCCTCACCAGCCTGGAAGGCGAAGACCTGGCCGAGGTGGGGTTCCAAGGCACGCCGGAAGAGAACGTTTCGCGGCTGGCCGCCCTGGCCCACGACTGCGGGCTGGACGGGGTGGTCTGCTCACCTCGCGAAGCGGCCCGCCTGCGCCATGAGCGGGGAAAGGATTTCCTTTTGGTCACGCCGGGCGTGCGTCCGGCAGGAGCCGGCCTCGGTGATCAAAAACGGGTCATGGGGCCGTCCGAAGCGTTGGCCGCCGGCGCCACCCATCTGGTCATCGGTCGCCCGGTGACCGCCGCGGCCGATCCGGTCGCGGCCCTCCAATCCATTTTGGATTCTTTGGAAGCGGCGGGCCGCGAAGGGGATCCTAAATAACCTTGTTTATGAAGAAAAATTGATAACATTAAGATAAATATAGTTTTTTTCAGCGAAAATCGCGCCATTTCCCCGGGGTTCACCCGGTAAAAAATTGCTGACGCCATAAAGAGAAGTTAGCGGCGCCTCAAGCGACCTTCTGGTAGTTTTATGCCACTTTTCCCACCTTCCATCCCATTCGCAGGAGTACAGCCACATGATCAATCCCGTTGGTTCCGATGAGCTCATGCCCTTGTTCGTCTACGACGTGGACGAACACGAGGCGCTGATGCATGAAGCGGAAAACCTGCCTTCCGTGGTCATCACCTCCCAGGCGGCGGGCAACGCCGTGATGCTGGGCGGCGGTTATTTCTCTCCCCTGCCGGGCTTCATGAACGTTGCCGAGGCCATGGGCGCGGCCGAGAAGATGATCCTGCCCGACGGCAAGTTCTTCCCCGTGCCCGTGCTCTGCATGATCGACGACGAGCAGCTCGCCTCCATCGGCGACGCCAAGCGCATCGCCCTGCGGGACCCCAACGTGGAAGGCAACCCGGTGCTGGCGGTGATGGACGTGGAGAATATCGAGAAGGTCACCGAGGAGCAGATGGCCACCATGCGTGACAAGGTGTTCCGTACCGACGACATGGAACATCCCGGCGTGGCCACCTTCATGAGCCAGGGCCGCAATGCCCTCTCCGGTCCCATCAAGGTGCTCAACTTCTCCTACTTCATCACCGACTTCCCCGACACTTTCCGCACCGCGGTGGAGATCCGCAACGAGATCAAGGAGCGCGGCTGGAAGAAGGTGGTGGCCTTCCAGACCCGCAACCCCATGCACCGCGCCCACGAGGAGCTGTGCCACATGGCCATGGAGCGCCTGGGCTGCGACGGCCTGGTGATCCACATGTTGCTGGGCAAGCTCAAGCCGGGCGACATCCCCGCGCCCGTGCGTGACGCCGCCATCCGCAAGATGGTGGAGCTCTACTTCCCGCCCAACAGCGTGATGATCACCGGCTACGGCTTCGACATGCTCTACGCAGGTCCCCGCGAGGCGGTGCTGCACGCCTACTTCCGCCAGAACATGGGCGCCGACTACTTCATCGTGGGCCGCGATCATGCCGGCGTGGGCGACTACTACGGCGCTTTCGACGCCCAGACCATCTTCGACGAGGAGGTGCCCGAGGGTGCGCTCCAGATCGAGATCTTCAAGGCCGACCACACCGCCTACTCCAAGAAGCTGGGCAAGGTGGTGATGATGCGCGAGGCGCCCGACCACACCAAGGAGGACTTCGTGCTGCTCTCCGGCACCAAGGTGCGTGAGATGCTGGGCCGCGGCGAGGCGCCCCCGCCCGAGTTCTCCCGTCCCGAGGTGGCCAAGATCCTCATGGACTACTACCAGTCGCTCAACAAGTAAGCGCTCGTCGAGCTGGTAGAATCGAAGCCCGCCGCCCGGCGGGCTTTTTCATGTTTCGGGTTGGGTGCTGGAGGGCTGCCGGCAGCCCCCTACCGACCGCAGGGAGTGATCGCAGCGCTCGTAGGCCCGCCGAGGCCGAAGGCCGACGCGGGCGCACTCAGGCAGGAAATTTCATGCTCGGGAGAGCCCCCCGGATCTTCACCAGCAGCCCCGAGCCAAATTCATGCAGCCATGAAAAAACAGTATCGAATCCTCGAAACCGAACCGCTCTGGCAGGGGTTCCTGAAGCTGAAACGCTACCGCCTGGAGCACGAGTGCTTCGCCGGCGGCTGGTGTCCCGAGCTGGTGCGCGAGCGGGTGGAGGGCAACCACGCCGTGTCGGTGTTGCTCTACGATCCCGGGCGCGACCGGGTGGTGCTCATCGAGCAGTTCCGCATCGGCGCCCTGGGTCACCAGGAGCCGCCCTGGCTGCTGGAGACGGTGGGCGGCTACTGCGAGGAGGGGGAAGCGCTGGAGGCGGTGGCCATCCGCGAGACCCGCGAGGAGACGGGATGCGAGGTGCAGGCCCTTCACTTCATCGGAACCTTCTTTACCACGCCCGGCTGGTGCGGCGAGCGCATCACCCTCTACTGCGGCATCGTGGACAGCGGCGGCGCGGAGGGGATCCACGGCCTGGACGAGGAGGGCGAGGACATCCGGGTGGTGGTGATGTCCGCCGACGAGGCCATCGGCGAGCTCTTCCACCGCGCCAACTCCACCTCCATCGTGGTGGGGCTGCAGTGGCTCGCAGCGAATCGGGACCGGCTCCAGGAGGTGGGAGCAGACAGCCGCTGATCGGGTTGCTATACTCCATATGGAGCGATAGATGAATTCATATGGAGTACAACATGTCTTCCGGTGTTGCCGAAGCGCGTCTTTTCTATCCCACGGGATCCGGGGCGGAGCGGGGGACGGAGCTTTCCGCCCTGCTCCGTTCCCTCGGCGTGAAACCGGCCCGGGACGGAGCAGTGGCCGAGGCCATTCGCCAGGGGTTTCCCGTCACCGTCGTGGATCGGCTGGCGAAGGAGCTGGAGATTCCCCTGCAACGGCTCCTGCGCATCATCGCGTTGCCCTCCGCCACCCTGGCGCGGCGGCGGGCGAAGAAGCGCCTCTCTCCCCAGGAGAGCGATCGCCTCTACCGGGTGGTGGCCGCCTGGGCGGCTGCACTGCGCCTGTTCGAGGGTGATGCCGATGCTGCACGCCGCTGGCTGAACGAGCCGGCGCGGGCGCTGGGCGGCCGCACGCCCCTGGAGAACCTGGACACCGAAGCGGGCGCCGACGAGGTGCGCGACCTCATTGGCCGGCTGGAGCACGGCGTCGTCACCTGATGCGGCTCTTTCGCCTGGTCAAGGAGCGGTATGCCGCCGACCCCCTCGACCCCCAGGGCGCGCGCCGCTACGGCGGTCGCTGGAACAGCCGGGGCAGGGGGGTGGTCTACGCTTCCGACTCCATTGCACTGGCCGCGCTGGAGAAGCTGGTGCACCTGCATCGACCGGAGGTGCTGGAAGGCTTCGTGCTCTGCGCCTTCGAACTGGACGAGGCGCAGGTGATGCGGCTGGCGCCGGGGGTGCTGCCCGACGACTGGCGGACCGACCCGGTACCGCGTTCCACCCAGCGCATCGGCGATGAGTGGCTGCAGCAGGGCGCCTCCCTGGCGCTGGCGGTGCCCAGCACCCTGGTGCCGCAGCAGTCCAATTTTCTCGTCAACCCGGAACATCCCGGCTTCGAGGCGCTGAAGGCGTCGGTGACCGTGGAGCCCTTCCGCTTCGATCCCAGGCTTCAGGGGTAGTCTTTTGCACCCGGCGCAGGCGGAAGGATTCAGGCGCTCTCCAGCTCCAGCTGGCCGAGGTTGACCAGCTCGGCGAGGAGAGTGAGGGCCTCTTGTTCCGCGGCCGGCAAGTCGTCTGCAGCCAGGAAGGGTGCGCTGCACAGGTGCTCCAGGAAGGCCCCGGGCAGCGTCACCGCGTACGCCTCGCCGCTGGCGAAGAGCCAGTTGCCCCCTCCCTCCCTTTCGCTCCAGGCGAA